>Ga0316189_10000111_pt1 | contig 72231 bp, 68 predicted proteins | sample LowCovwburrow_MG_FD_204930 | JGI IMG/M metagenome (GOLD analysis project Ga0316189, IMG submission 204930) | Coastal sediment microbial communities from Maine, United States - Lowes Cove worm burrow | ecosystem: Environmental > Aquatic > Marine > Coastal > Sediment | place: USA: Maine...
TTGAGAGCCAATGATAATTTTGTTCAGCTCTTTGGTTATAAGAAACTCAAGGAGATAGAAGGGCAGCATCACCGCATTTTTTGTGATGAAGAATACTCGAATACTGCAGAGTACAAGACATTTTGGAGAAAACTGGGAGAGGGTGTCATTCAATCAGGAGAATTTGAGCGAAAAGCAAAAAATGGAGACTCTGTATGGATCAATGCATCTTATTCTCCTGTTACAGATTCAAAAGGAAAGGTAATTAAAATCATGAAGATTGCTGTTGACATTACCGCCAATAAAAAATTAGAACAGCAAGCCAAAAGTGTCGAGTCAGTGGTAAATCAAGGGTGGGCATCCATTGAATTTCAACTAGACGGAACCATTTTGAGAGCCAATGATAATTTTGTTCAGCTCTTTGGTTATAAGAAACTCAAGGAGATAGAAGGGCAGCATCACCGCATTTTTTGTGATGAAGAATACTCGAATACTGCAGAGTACAAGACATTTTGGAAAAAACTGGGAGAGGGTGTCATTCAATCAGGAGAATTTGAGCGAAAAGCAAAAAATGGAGACTCTGTATGGATCAATGCATCTTATTCTCCTGTTATAGATTCAAAAGGAAAGGTAATTAAAATCATGAAGATTGCTGCTGACATTACCGCCAATAAAAAAGTGGAGGAAGAAATAAAATCCCTTCGACTGAGCGAATTAAATGAAGCTCAAAATCAATTGGTGCAATCCGAGAAAATGGCTTCATTGGGAAATTTGATGGCAGGAATTGCACATGAAATTAATACACCATTAGGGGCAATAAAGGCGTCAATTGAAGGGATATTAGAGAATGATACGGCTTTTCAAAAGCTTTTTGATTTATTTAATATACTGTCAACTGAAGAAATCAATTTGTTCTTAGAAATGCTGAAACAATCAGTAAATGATAAGGTTCAAACCATGATGTCCTCAAAAGAAGAACGTCAGGCTAGAAGAAAATTGCGAAATGAATTAGAAGAGCTTGGAATTAAAGGTGCGCATGAGATAGCAGATATGTTGTTAGACTTACGTCTTATAGGTGCTGTTGAAACTTATAGGTCATTAATCTATCATAAAGACAATTTTCAAATTTTTAGCACTGCCGTAGATATTACGGTGCAACACCGAAATGGTGGAACCATCAAAATTGCGGTAGACAAAGCGGCTAAAATTATTTTTGCTCTGAAGTCTTATGCCCATTTTGATCAAGAAGATAATTTCAAAGAGGCTAACATTATAGAAGGAATAGAAAATGTAATAACGCTCTATACCAACACGCTAAAGCAAGGAATGGAGTTGATTAAGCACTATGATAAAATTCCTTCTTTAAAATGCTTGCCCGATCAATTGGGTCAAATATGGACTAACCTCATTGCCAATAGCATTCATGCTATGGACGGAAACGGTACATTGACCATTTGGGTGGTAGATGCGCCTAAAAGTGTATTGATAAAATTTCAAGATACTGGAAAGGGTATTCCTAAGGATGTGGCAAATTATATTTTTAAACCTTTTTTCACAACGAAATCCAGTGGAGAAGGAAGCGGCTTAGGATTACATTTAGTAAAGAAAATAGTTGATAAGCATGGTGGAGAAATCAGCTTTGTGAGTAAGCCAGGAAAAACTGTTTTTACAATAGAAATACCAAAAAAGGAATATATTGATGAGATGGTGCTTTTAAAAACGAACGATCTGTTGGAAATGGAGAAGATAAAGGCGGAAAAGTTGAAAGAAAAAATGGCAGCATTGAAGTAATTAGTAAGTTGAATAAAAAATAGATTATATGAAATCAAACAAAAAATTGATCCTGTGTTTGGATGATGAAAAAATCATCTTAGATAGTTTAAGAATGCAGTTGAAAAATGCGCTGCCGAGTGATTATATCTTTGAATTTTCTCAAGATGGAGAAGATGGTTTGGAAATTATTGATGAGTATTATGAAGATGGTATCGGTGTAGTTGTAATCGTTTCTGACTGGTTGATGCCTGGTATGCGTGGGGATGAATTTTTGGTGCGAGTTCATCAAAGATACCCAAAAATAGTAAAGGTTATGCTAACAGGACAGGCAGATAAGGCAGCTGTTGATCGAGCTTATAACGAGGCTAATCTGTTTAAACTACTAAGGAAACCTTGGGAAAAGGAGGAATTGCTCAGTACAATAAAAAATGGATTGGGAGAGCTTGATTTATTGTAATTATAGAAAGCAAATAAGCTCTACTAAAAGTGGAATTTAAAATTTAGGTGATGTTTTCACTAGTAGTTACTTATGTTTGTTAACGGCAGTTTGTCTAACAACCTTAAAAGTAATAATTATATTGGGCTTAAATAAGGTCAGTTTCTTGTGGGATTATTGGGTTGTGCAACGGTTACTGTTGTTATAAGCTTTTTAATCCCATTATTTTGGATGATATTGTGACCTAAATTAGTCTGAATTTTTATTGAACAGCACAATTTTTAAACTCAATGATAAAAATCCACCGCCTCCTTTTACTTTAAAATCTACAGGAGTATCAGAAAAAGATATCTGACTTGAACTTAATAAGTAATCACCTTCTGCTAAACGTCTTAGCCCAAAACGGTGATTATACTTCACCTCAAACAAAACTTTTTCGCTTAAAGCAATGCTCTTTGAAGCGCCAATATAAAAACCAAAAGATGCTTTTCTTTCATTTATTAATTTTGTTGTAACTCCAAAAGTATTATTTGTTTCAGCGTCTATAAAATACTCACTAACCAATAACCCTTGATTCACTTTTGATTTTTCACTTGATACACCAGAGAAAACACCTAAATGGCCTTGAATAATATTAAAGTTTCTTATATTGAGTTTCGAACTTATGCCTATTGACATTGAATAATGCCGATTATACAATGGGTAAAATATTGAGTTTCCTACTTGGTCAAACATTCTTTCGTATGCAACTCCTATTTTTTGCCTCAAAAAGCCACCTTCTAAATTTAAGTTTATTTTAGTTCCATATTCAAAGGAAACAGAAGGGATATAAGTACTGTTCATAAAAAAAGGATTACTTAAGAAATTGTTTGGGTCATTAACTATTGTTGAAGTAAAGCCCCAACCAGAACCAACAGAAATTAGTGATAAACCATTAGCTATAGTCGGTTTAAATTTTTCCTTTTTCTTAAAAAGGTTTTCATAACTGTAGGAAGTCATTGTACATAATACAAACCACAATAATATTAATACTTTTGCATTCATTTTTAAAACTTTAAGGGATTGTTTTTTAATTAAAGACCCATCTAATACCGACAGTATACATTTTTCCAGAAGTATCTATTGTTCCACTCACACTATTTTTTATTCCTAACTCCGGAACTTCGTATGAAAAGACATGGTTTGATAATATATTATTTTTACCAAAATACCTATTGTAACGGAGATTAACAAATAAATTTTTTGTTATACAAATGTCTTTTGCAATCCCATAGTAAAATGCCAAGGCAAATTTGTTAACAATTTCAGAAGATTCTGACATAGAAAAGACGTATGATTGACCATCTAAATTTGAATCTGAGATCTGAGTTTCATTATCATTAACAGTAGTAATTTGTCTTTTTGGTCCATCAATGATTGAAAAATTTGCTCCAAAATGAATATCGAATAATCGCCAGTAATCACCTACAATCACCTTGTATCCAAAACCAAAATCTAATACATAAGCACTAAATGCACTAGACAGAGTTCGACGAGTTCCACCTCCAAGAGAGGATAGGTTAATTTCTGAACCTCTCATAAAATTTTGATATTTAAATCCACTTTCCAAAAAAATAGTTCCGCTAAGATTATAACGATAGTCCAAAAAAATAGAGTTATGTATAAACGTTGTGATACCAAAATTATTTTTGAAATTTGAATTTGTACTAACGAAAGAACTATTTCCATTGATAATTAGTGGGAAACGGTTGGTAGATACTGCAATACCAAAACTATGTTTTCCACTTTTTGCAGCACCATAATTTAAATGGTTCTCTACACTATTTATTAGTTTATTTTTAATGTTCTCTTGGCCGAACAAGGCTATTGAAAATATGAAGAAATTTATAGTGACTGTATATTTTATTTTTGTCATTAGTTTAATTTTATTTTTCTCCAAAAGTGGCAGGCCATGAATTTTAGGTTTTGTTATCTGCTTTTTTTTCTTCATCCAATGTAATAATTATTTTCTTGTCAAGCATTTGAATTTTAGCATATTTTCCTTGTTCGAAACCCAATTCTCCTAGCTATTTACCCATCAACCTTATTTCAGGAACACTTATCCAATGATGATATGCTCTCGGCTGAGATTTAGATACAACTTTTAATAGTCGTTCATTATCAATATTTTTTTTATTAGCCAATATCCGTGAATTAGATTTCGCATAACGAAACTATATGTTCGTATTTTGAAAACTATTTTGGAATAATTGTTGATTTTGAAAGAACTATATTTACGTGTGACGCAATTAAAATGGCTTTATGTCAAAGAATAGGTACAATAGAATCAAAATAGTTCTAGCTGAAAAAGAAAAGTCAGCTAAATGGTTAGCTGAACAATTAGATAGAGATAAATCTACAATTTCTCGTTGGTGCACTAATGATATGCAGCCAACAATTGAAATGTTTTATCAGATTGCGGAAGTTCTGGATATTGAAGTTCGAGAGTTATTTGTTCCTAGCAAAGGTTAGCAAGAATCTTACTTTTCAATTCCAGTTAATTTATCAATTAATTCTGTAAACTCTTTATTCTCCTTTTTCCTATAATCAATATGAGATAGATAGTTTTGGTTATTTGGAGCCCAATCAAAATATGTTCCAGCCTTTTGGTTAAGCATTTCTTGTTCTTGACTTTTAGAGATAGATAATTTTTGCTCGAATATTTTTGTTGGAGATTTGTCAACTGTTTCTATAAATACTTGAAGAGAATATTCACCAGCAAGAAAATTGTAATTGGTTCCGTCTTTTGGGAGCAGAAAATGATGGTTACTTGCAATTCCACTTTTATTAACGAAAAGTCCGCTTCCCCTCACAAGTCCATTGTCATCATATACCCATACATTGAAGTTTTGAATTGATTCACCACGCTGTAGTCGGATGAACATATTTTGAATATATAGTCCTTTGTCGGATGTACTATAAAGTAGAGTTCTTATGAAGATTTTATTGTCACCTTTACCACCTCCATCAGGTCCAAAAAAAATTACCGTTGGTCTAGTCATTTTGACAATTCCCTTTCTAATTTTTGTCAACCAAAAAGTAATAATAGAAATTGTAATTGCAATAAGTGCTATTGAGAGAGTGATATATTCCATTTCTATTTTTTAGTATATTTCTTTATCAAAATATTAATTAGTTTTTCTGAACTTAAAGCTGTTTTTTCAAATAACGTTAGTGGTTCTCTTACTTTTGGATATTCATCTACAAATTCGATATTTTTAATTTCTTGAAGATTAAGTTTTGACATTATTTGTTGAAATGAACTTTTATTAACTCCCCAAAACTTGACATATTTTGATTCTGAAATGAAAATTTCTATTAATTTATTTTCGTCATTATAGATGATTCCCCATTCAATAAAAGTGTCTTTTATCAATTCGTTTTTATAGTCTTTTAATTCCTTTAATAAATCTTTTCGATTTTGATATTCTCCATAAAATGGTTCGGTATCTATGTGTCCAAAGATTAACGAAGCTGCATCAGGTAATTCCTCAGATAGATTAATAATTAAATCCCATAATCTAGAATTGTCAATGTTAATTTCTACATAAAAGTTAAATGGTATTTTTTTCTGTTCTTCGTTTTCATCATTGCTTAATAATTTATAACCTTCCACAATATTTGCAGATTCAAGTTTTTCCAATCTTTCTTTCACTGAAGTGTTCATTGGTACTTCGTCAATCCTTGGTGCTCTTAATGTTTCTGGTAATTCTATCATTTATTGGGTTATTGCAGATAACAACCCATAAAGATAATAACTTTATCCTCAACTAAAAAGGTCAATGGTATGATATTCTGACAGAAACAATATTTAAACGTTTGTAAGGCTTAGTCGTTTTTGAAAAAATAAATACTTGTAAGCGTTTGAAAACAATTAACCAACGGAAACAATTTACTACTTTTACCGCTCAAAACATAAACTACCAATCTACCAGCCCATCAAAACATTCAATTATCAAAATATCGACCTTCCAATTACAGAAGTTGTTGGAGAACTTCAGAATAAACTGAGTCTGGAAAATACAGTCATTCTAAATGCACCGCCCGGTGCAGGGAAAAGTACGGTATTACCGCTTGTTTTATTTCAAGAATTGTGGCTAAAGGGGCAGAAAATTATCATGCTAGAGCCACGACGGTTGGCTGCCAAAACCATTGCTTATCGTTTAGCTGAATTGCTTGGTGAGTCAGTCGGGGAAACAGTGGGATATCGGATTAGGTTTGAATCAAAGATTGGTGCAAATACTAAAATTGAAGTGGTTACTGAAGGGATATTAACCCGGATGTTGCAAAATGACAATGCAGTAGAAGGTATTGGACTAATTATTTTTGATGAATACCATGAACGGAGTATTCATGCAGATTTAGCATTGGCCTTGGCAAGAGAAGCACAAGCTATTTTGCGACCAGATTTGCGACTGTTAATTATGTCAGCCACTTTAAATATGCCCGAATTGGTAGACTTGTTGCAGGCTTCGTTTGTTCAAAGTCGGGGACGTCAATATCCTATTGAATATATTTATACGGATACCAGTGACGAGCAAATGATGGCAGAAACCACGGCTCAAGTTGTGGTAAGAGCGCTTCAGGAGCAAGAAGGAGATATTTTAGTTTTTCTACCAGGACAAAGAGAAATCAATCAATGTGCCGAAATCATTAGAAAGCAAAAACGAGCTATTGTTGTGCATGAATTGTATGGGAAATTATCATACGGCAAACAGCAAGCGGCCATATTGCCAAATCGAGATGGCAAACGGAAAGTAGTGGTTGCTTCAGCTATTGCAGAAACAAGTTTAACCATCAAAGGGGTGAAAGTTGTCGTAGATTCAGGTTTTGGTCGCTCTGCTAAATTTGACCCAAAAACGGGCTTGTCAGGTTTACAAACCGATTTTGTCTCGAAGGATTCAGCAGACCAAAGAGCAGGTCGTGCAGGTCGTTTAGGGCCTGGGGTTTGTTACCGTTTATGGTCAAAAGGAAAGCATGCTCAATTAAATGACCATAGAATTCCTGAAATTTTGGAAGCAGACCTTACCCCTCTGGTCTTGAGTTTGTCCGCATGGGGGATTAATGATCCTGAACAGCTCACATGGTTGTCAAAGCCACCAAAACATGCCGTTAAACAAGCGACTGAACTTTTGGAGAATTTAGAGGCTTTGGAGGACGGTAAAATAACAGACCATGGAAAAACCATACACAAATTGCCGTGTCACCCCAGAATAGCCCATATGTTACTGATGGCAAAAAATGAGGGGTTGGATGCCTTGGCGACTGACATTGCTGCTGTTTTGGAAGAGCGTGATCCCTTACCACGAGAAACTGGAATAGACATTAATTTGAGAATTGAGGCCTTACGCCGTATAAGGAAAACTAAGGCTATTAATGGCGTATTTTCCAAAATTGAGAAAACTGCTAGCCAATATAGAAAGATGCTAAAGATTGAAGAGGATAATGGTTTAGTAGACCCATTTGAAACCGGACTAATATTGGTGCATGCTTACCCAGAAAGGATTGCATTTGCAAGGCCTGGCAATAATGCCCAGTTTCAATTGGCTAACGGAAAGTATGCCATGGCGAGCCACCAGGATGATTTGGCCTTTGAGCCTTGGTTAGCTGTAGCGCATTTAAATGCCACCTCCAATATTGGCCGTATTTTTTTGGCTTCACCACTGAATCCCACAGACTTGAAGCCCTTTTTAAAAACCGTTGCTACCAATACTTGGCACACCAAGCGAGGAGGGGTAATTGCCACCAGAGAAATGCGCATTGGCAGTATTGTTTTAAAATCTACCCCTTTGCCAGACCCTAATCAAGATCAAGTCATTCAAACCATTTCAAAAGCCATTGAAAAAGAAGGTGCCCATTTGCTTAATTTTGATGATAAAGTACAGCAGTGGCAAAACCGTATTTTGACCCTTAAAATGCTTAACCCTGATGACGGGTGGCCAGATGTAAGTACGCGCAAGCTGTTAGAGACCAATTCTGACTGGTTGTTGCCTTATTTATCTGATATTAAAAAGCCTGAAGACCTCAAAAAAATTGAATTGAGTCAAGTTTTAGAGCACAGTTTAAACTTTGAACAACAGAAAGACCTTAAACGATTGGCACCTAAAAGTATGACAGTCCCTAGTGGTTCCACTATTAATTTAGACTATCAACAAAATGGTTCTGCGCCTATTTTAGCCGTACGGCTTCAAGAAGTCTTCGGCTTGGAAGATACACCAACAATTAATGATGGCCGAACACCAGTTTTGATGCATCTATTATCGCCAGGTTATAAGCCTGTTCAAGTAACCTCAGACCTTAAGAATTTCTGGGCAAATACCTATTTTGAGGTTCGAAAAGAATTAAGAGGTAGATATAAAAAACACGCGTGGCCAGATGATCCTTCAAAGCATCCTGCCATAAAAGGCACTAAAAGACAAAATAACTTATAGAACGCTAAATTCTTTACGTTTACCAGAAAATCAATTAATTCTACTGTTAAATCAACAGGATATTGATTAGTTTAATTTATTGTTTAGTATTGAGTTATGAAAAATTTCCTGAAGGCATTAATACTTGCCGTTTTGACATTTTTTAATACCAAATTTGATTTAACGATAACCTGTTTATTAAGTGCCAATCTATATGAATAATTCGTGTTTTATTAATTTCCCAATTTTAGAAACAGAGCACTTAACTTTACGTGAAATAAATCGGGGTGATTATCAAAATTTAGAAGAAATCATTTACTATGGTTCTTATTCAGATTCTGATCTGACTGTGGATGATATTGTTCAAAAAATTAAAACTGGCTATGATAATCATGAATCTATGAATTGGGGAATTATTTTAAATGGAGAACTCATTGGAACTTGTGGGTATTATCGTGGATTCAAAAACAATACTGGTGAAATCGGTTATATCATGCGAGAAAAGTATAGAAGACAGGGCTATATGGCAGAGGCTGTTGAAGCAGCTTTAGATTTTGGGTTTAATAGCATGGAATTAGAATGCATTACTGGTTTTACAAACGATACAAATACGCCATCTTATGCTCTACTTACGAAGTTTGGTTTTATAAAAACCAAAGATTTGGTTGACAGAAAATATAGGAAATATGAGAAGCTGAAACCAAAATAATTATCTGATATTGTATGGTCTAACCCCCTATTAATCGGTTAAAAAGATATTTATCTAATTATACTCTTAAACAGTAGCAATATAAAATATAATAATCTATATTTGTTAATGTTACGTAACAAAAAAAGGAAGTGCAGTAACACCTCCTTTAAATTGTAATTAATCTAGCGATAAATTACGCACTCTTTGCATATGGTAGTATGCCAAAAATGCCAATATGATGAAGATAATTAATATTTCCAGAGTAGGCAAAAGAATAATAACAATATTATGAATAAAGTAGTAACTGGAGCATTATTTCTAGCCTTAGTAGGAATACTTACAATTGGGTGTAAAAAGGAAGAGACTATAGAGTCAAACAACACTCAAGAAATTTAAACGACTGATAATTCTGTGAAGTCAACAGCGGTACTAACTGTAGGAAATGTAAACAATCCTTATGATTCAGAGGGACAACAACACAACACTATGTTGATTTCATTTATAGACGAGGTGTTGGTTGAAAATAATAATTATAATCCTACCGAGACTGGTGGAGTATCAGATTACCAAGAAGTATTTGATCATTTTGAAGACAATAGTACTCAAACTATAGATAATTTCACAACACATTTACATAAGGATCATCTAGAACTTTCAGAGTATAGTGCTTCTATGATAACGTTGTATAATAATAACACATATGCATTTAATAAGTACTTTGAGATCAAAAATGTTTTAGAGGATAATATAACGGCTCAAGCCAAAATAAATGAAATTAAATTAATTGAAGCAGATATTTTAGCAGATAATCTTAATTCGGATCTAGAAGAAGTTCTATTAACAGCATCTTCAATTGCTAGATGGTCAATTTACCTTTGGATATCTACTGATGAGGGTGGTCTTGGAAAGTTTGACGAAATAAATAATGTTGCAGCGCCAGGTGTTGATGGATATGCAGTTGCAAGGGCAGACGTTTGGGGTGCTGCAACAGGTGCTTTTAGTACTGCCAATCCTTTTGTTGCTCTTGGCTGGGGTGCCATAGCATCTGGAATAAGTGCTTGGGATCAATGGTGGGCTTCATAAAACTTTATAAATATGTCAAAAAGAAAAAAATTATTCTTCGGAATCCTTCGTGTTTGGTTTGTATGTTTAGTTATGAGTTTAATTGCAAAGCTACTAGGTCAATTTGAAGAACAACGATTTTTACTTTTACTTAGTGCTATAGTCTTACCATTCTATTATGTGTATAAGATTTATTGGCAAAAAAAGGACAAATAAATTCATTCTTATCCAACTTCAGTTATCAATTATCGGTAGGTGAAGTTGGTTTTATCTCACTAAATTCCTTCTTTTCATTGTCATAAAGATTACAGTTTTTTTTTGTATAATCTTGTCCGACTATTTAGGGGGCGGAAACATTGTAACTTATTAGTATCAATAATTGTTTTAGAATAAATGGAACTATTCAAAAATTTTATAAAACCATTAAACTATTCTAGAAGTATAACACTTGTGGTAATTTTGGCAAGTCAGATTGGATGGTCACAGTATGACAGTTTAGCTAGAGTTCATTACCAAACCTACGATCTGATTCATGAAAATTACAAAGTTGGTTTAATTAATAAGATTACTGGGGACACGCTTTTACCTCCAGAATATAATTACGTTGAGGCTTTCAGTGAAGGTTTAGCTCGAGTGAGAGGGTATAGTGGGACGATTGGATATATTGATACAACGGGCAAGTTTATTATTCCCTTAGGTAAATTCGATTCACCTAGGGGAGGTGCTGATATTGGCCGATTTTCAAATGGTTTGGCTATTGTAATGAAAGGTAATCTTTTTGGTGCTATTAATGATAAAGGAGAAGTCGTTATACCCTTTGAGAAGAGACGGTTGTACGGGTTTCTATATAATTTATGTAAGACTTCAGAGAATGGTAATTTTGGTGCGATTAACACTAAAAATGAAACCATTTTACCCTTAGAATATTCAAAACTGGTTATTTATAAAACCTTTATCATTTTGAGAAAGGGGAATAAAATGGCCTTTGCTGATCATCTTGGCAGGTTGCAGTGTCAATTAGAATATGATCAAATCAAACCTAATATATATGGCGGTTTAATTCTAACGAAGAACAATAAAGACTTCTTTTTTGAAGATGATGGTAAAATTGCAGTCAATGGTTTGCTAGGTAGAATTTTATGGTATGGTCATGGTACAGTTTGGTCAACAAATGAAAAGGGTATCTCAATTGTAAACAACGGCAAACACACTTCAGCTTTTATTCCTGACGGACAAGTCATTCACACAGCCTCAATACACGATCCTATAGGGGTTCATTATAACGATTCTGTTAAATATTTTGATATTGAGGGTCAACAGATTGGAGGTGTTTACAGTTACATTGGGATGCCTTCAGCAAAACCTTATAGCGCTTATCGGTTTAAAAATGGAAAATGTATTGTCAACCAAAATGGTAAGTGGGGTATGATTGACCGAACAAATAAAATTCTAATTCCATTTGAGTATGATTGGTTGGTGCAATCTTCCACTTTGGATGTTTTAGTTGCAAAAAGAGATAACCAATATGGTTTGATTGATACCGCAAATACAATAATTCTTAAATTCAGAGATCGCAAATTACGAGGGTTTAATTATCAAAATCAGTTAGATGAGGCTATTGCTTATGAGTCTCAGTTTGACAGTTTATTTCCTCAAATAAAAATTAATGAATCAGATGCTGTGAAAATTGCTAAAAATAGAGGGATGTACTATGAGGGTGATCACGAATTTTTTTATCCTGATCATTTATTATTGCAAGAAGAAGGAAACATATATTGGGAAATCAGTTCAAGCAAACAGGGGTATACTAATAAAGGTGATTGTGCTAGAACAAATGGATGTTCTATTTTTTATTCAAAAATCATAAAAATTGATGCTATTTCTGGGAAGGTTCTTGACAAGAAAAGCACTAAGAAACTCTATCATAATTATGAATAAATTAATTGATTATTAGAGTTTAAACTAAATTGTCGTCCGTTTTTGAGTGCTTAAACGTCTAATTTAAAATCATAAAATTAGAACGGATGAGAAAACCAATTTACATTAAGACCAATCGATTAATTAATCAGCCAATCGAAAAAGTTTGGTCAGAAGTGGCCCTAGGTTTCGGAAATGTTGCGAACTACAACCCAGAAATTAAAGCTTCAAAATTTGAAACTGATCAAAAGGAGGGCATAGGTACACAACGCCATTGCGATACAAAAGATGGCGGTTATTTAAAAGAGCGCATCATAGCTTGGGAATCACAGAAATTCTTTAAATTAGAACTGGTATCTTCATCTTACCCAATGTCATTAATTGAAAGTAAATTTTCTTTTGAACGACATGATAGTCAAACTATGGTTGTTCAAGAGTTTTGGTATAGGATGAAACCTCCAATGGGATGGTTAAGCGGATTAATGAAGGGTAAGATGACCAAAACTCTAAATAGCGGATTAGAAGGGCTTGAAAATTATATGTTAAATAACGAAAAAGAGAATTAAAATGGCAGTTAGTGAAGATTATTTGAATTATGTACTTGATCAACTTTCTGAGTTTGGTGAAATAGATAATAAAAGAATGTTTGGCGGTGTCGGTTTTTTTAAAGAAGGATTGATGTTTGGCAAAATAGGGAGTGACACCTTTAGGTTGAAGGTTGACCAATACAATCAAAAGGATTATGAGGATAAAGGCATGAAGCCCTATTTTAATAAAAAGAAAAAGAAAGGTATGCCGTATATGAAATCAATTTAGAAACGTTTAACGAAAAAATGACGAATCAAGTTTTTTGTGAATATGAGATGTGAATCTATAATTATCAGGGTTCTATATCTATAGTTGATGTCTTGTTTGATCTAAAAAACAGTTAATTGAGAATCCATTTTGCTAAAAAATGTCAGTTCGAGTTTTTCCTTTGGAAAAGTATCGAGAACTGACTTACCCCAGCATTTTACCAATTTTCTCACCCACAGTGCCTTGCTCACCAATTCTAATAATTCTTAGAATAATGGTGGCTATAAAACCTGAGGGTTTAATAATACGTCCTTTTTTAGCAACCTTGAAGTCCCTTGCTTGAATGGCTTTATTTAATGCTTCACCTTCTAGTTTTGAAAGCGCAACAGCAAATTCCCAAGCTCCATTTCTAGCTAATTCCATGCTGAAGTCAATCAAAAAGTCATCAACTTTTTGACTCCACATCAGTAGTTTTTTTAACGTAGGCCAAATGGCAGATAGGTCTTCTTCAACCTCAGCAACCAAAGCAGATAAAATTTCATTGATCTTGTCAAAGTCATTTTTAAGCGTATGAATGTCTTTACCTTCCATTACTTGGGCAGCAGCAATGCTCAAATCTAAATTAATATGGGCATTCATCCCTATAAGAAGGTGTTGCAATACGATTGGCCAATATTGAGTTGACATCTCAAAAGCTTCTTGCCAACATTCTGTGACAGTTGTTTGGTCCTGAAATGCTTTGTACGCGTCCAGATAACGATTCGCAAAAATCACATCTAACTGCTCCATTCTCGGTCCATCCTCAAAAGTACCTTCATCAATACCTTCTTTAACCTTTGTTGTTACTTTTTGATATAAAGCGGCAAAATAACCTAATGGGTCATTATTGTTCTGTGAACTAACAATGATAGCATTGAGTTCAGTAATGACTTGGGTAATGGTTTGTGCCGACATACAAATTAATTTCTTATTAAAGATACTAACATAATGAAAACCAAAAGAATATTTTCGAATAAAATGCCAAAGAGGTCAGTTTTAATTTTGAATTAGAAGACAATACAATACTAGAGAATACGATAAATATAACCCATGATGAAAGGTTGTTCACTGACTATATTAGAAGAAGGAGAAAGGACACGGTCTTTTTCCCGTTTGCCATTTTTGGAAATGGTAATTGTTGCTTGACTTTGGCTATAATTGACAATGGATAATTTTTTAGCAATAATAAGACTTTCAATATAAGCATATTGTCCGTTATCAACGAAGCTAAACTGATTGCTGTCCGAATCCATAGCGGCATAATAGCTGTTAAACCAGGGCCGTTCTAATCTTATTTGGATAAAGTGACCCTTAAAGTAATAGGATGGCAGTTGAACTACTGCTTTCGTTTTTGAATGGGATAAACTATCCAAATGTGTAATTTCCACATCCACTTTAGTCCAATTACTATCTGACTTAATAAGAAGTGGGTTGGGTACTGTCAAATAAAATTCACTGTCAAATGTTGCGCTATTTAGTGTCGTCGGTGGAAAATTGTTGATGAAATGATTGGGTAATGAATCGGCCGGCAAGCTTTTGATTTTACTGATGTAATAATCACTTAGAACGCGACCATCAAATTCGAAACCGTTTGCTGGCTTTACTAAAGGGTTAGTTAATTTGAAAAACAAAAAGGCCTGATCAACTAAATTTGGTGATGAAAATAATTGAGATCCAGAAGCTTGACTAAAAGCCAATTGCGCACTGTCAAAACCGAGACCTAAAAAATCAACATATACAAAACGATCTCCTGATTTTAAATCCGAAGAATATAACGGTTCTGTAATGAATTCGGCAACACTCTTGTTTATGATCTGCTGCACACTGTTTTCTGACCGATTGGTGTGTTTGATGGTGACCCATCTTGAACAGCTGATTAAAACAACAGTTATGGTTATAGTAAAAAAGTGTTTCATCATATATTGACTAAAAAAATCCCTTTCTCTTCAAATCATGAGAAAGGGATTAATATGTATAATTGATTATACCCAATCCTTGATATCTGAACTTGGGTTTGGCGCTTTTGGTAAGGCGAAACATTTAAATGCTATTAACTGCATCCCCTCAATGGTCAGTGAGTTCTTGTCCACATTATATTTAGTGGTTTTTTCATGAGAAGATTGTTTATGACTCCCACCAATTCTAAATGGTCCCCAACCAACAGATCCACCACCATTAACGGTCTTGTCAATGCTTGAACTAAAACTGCTCATATCATCAGTTGTAATTTTAATGTCTTTGATAAAGACCGCAGTTGTTGGATAAGCTGTCATTTGGCCTTCCGCAGGTTTATTGCCATCAGACAATGCTGCCATTCCCAGACCATCTTTCCAACGCCAAGCCGTATTGGTTAGAAATTCTGGAGACATCCATGGTCTTCCAATTGGAACCTGTACAATTGAAAACTCCATTTTAAAGTCCGAAGATTTTATCTTGTCAAGCGTGGTATCTTTAGATCCACCTCCAGATCCACCAACTGACCATAGTCCCCAACTTAAACCAACATTTGCTGAAGTAGAAGAATGTGTTTCCTTTGAATAGGTATCTTTTGAAGCTGAAGAAAATGAAAACTGTGTCCAACCATCATTACTATTCACAAAATTTCCAGGATAGAAACTACTCAAGTAAAAATCAGCGCCAGAATTAGGGTCGGTCATTTTACTCTTTTCTAATTTATCTTGCAAATCCGCTTTTAAAAGTGTTAGGTCTTTTTGAGACACTTGTTTGATATATGCATTAATTTTTTCAACATCTTCTTTATAGCCGGTGGTAACCCAGTCGCTCATAGCTGCTTTAACTTTAGATCGGTAAGTAGAGGCATTTAAGGTGAAGTCTTGAACGGCTAATTTATCTTCTGAGTTCAGTGCTGATAATCGTTTTGAATTGTATTCCAAGGTAGCATCATTATAAGCCGCCATTTTAGCATAGTAGGCTTTTAAAATTGGTCCGTCCTCAGTAATTTCTTTCTCTTCGTCCGTGACAATATCAGTCACAGTCTTGGTCACAACATATAGATCTCTAAACTTTTTAATTTTGGCTTTTTCCTTGTCAGTTAGCTCTGATGAAGCCACTTGGCTAAAATCCAATACGTTTTTATAGATATCCCAAACAATCTTGCCATTTTGATCATAGATTGCGCCATCAACTGTCGAAGAAGTAGGAATCGCATTGGCAACTCTTGAAAACTCTGCAGCATTTCTGACCAAATCTCTCGTTTCATCTCCATCCTTACCGTTAATGCCTTTAATAGCAAATTGAAGGTCTTTAGGTTGGAAAGGGATACCAGGCTTACACCAAGCAATATAATTGTCGGGTGATTTTGGTACGGTTTCATCACTACCATTCAGTATTGAATCAATTTTGTTTAATAATGCGACTAATAATTCATCTCTGTCTTCCATTTTATTTTTAATTATAGTTAATACTCAATCAAGTTAGATCTCCTATGAAATAGATAAAGTGTTAGGTTAAAACACACGGTCTACTTTTAGTCTTTAATGATCTATTCAAATATCTTCATTATGAGTAAATTAAGCAAGAGGTAATTGCCTGTTTTTATAGAGGAAAAACCCTTGGTAAATGATAGAGGGAAAACCCTTTTTATGGGTTGTCAATTTGATCCAACCCAGACATTAAAAAAATCAAAAACTGAGCACGATCTTTGGCCCCACGATATGAGATAGGTGGGCAGAGGTCACTGTCATCTTTGTTGGTAATAGTATATAGAGGTTGAATGATTTGTTGGTAACAGATTATTTCTCGGTTGATATCATTGTCTCCATTTGTTTCGATTGGTTTTTTTTAGAGCAGTTTTTAATTAGTGATTGCTAACAACTTGTCAAATTTATTAAAACGGGCATGAATATGGCGATCAAAATGTGACTAATTATTTGATTTAAAGCCTTGTTTTGAAACAAAAAAAAGAGTCATTTAGTGGCAGATGGCTAACGTTTAGTAAATAATTTATAAAAAACAACAAAATTAATTTTGTAATTAAACAGTTGATAACAAAAGTATTGTAAATATTTTTTACACGCTTGTTTAAATTATATAGTACCTTGTATTGCATAGTACTATATAATTACATATATTTGTCTCGAACTTAAATCTGATTATATATGAAAGTGGACAATACAAAAGCACAAATGCGGAAAGGTATTTTAGAATACTGCATTTTGATGCTCTTGTCAAAAAAAGAAGCTTATCCGTCAGAAATTATACAGGAATTAAAGGCAGCTAAGCTGATTGTCGTGGAGGGTACAATTTACCCTCTATTGACAAGACTTAAAAATGGAGATTTGTTGGCCTATAATTGGGTGGAATCCACTTCTGGACCACCAAGAAAGTATTATTATCTAACAGAAAAAGGACAAGAATTTTTAAAAGACTTAAAGACAACATGGGAAGAATTATCATTTGCAATTCAAACCATTTCAAAATTATAAATTATGAATAAGACAGTATCAGTAAATATAGGTGGTTTTGCTTTTATAGTAGAAGAAAATGCATACCATATATTACAGTCGTATTTAACAAAAGTTAAATCGAAGTTTTCAGCTGATGAAGCTGAAATAATGGTAGATATTGAGGCAAGAATTGCAGAATTACTAAAGGAAAAAATAGAAGGCAGTAAAGAAGTTATTGACGAAGATGATATTAACGAGGTAATTGACATTATGGGGCAACCAGAAGATTACCAAGATGATGATTTAGAAAATACTTCCACAAATCAAGATGATGCAGAATATGTAGAGGCTGAATCAATTAAACGAAAATTATTCAGGGATACAGATAATTCTGTGATTGGAGGTGTGTGTTCAGGTCTCGCAAAATATTTTGATGTTGATGTGAGTCTAATTAGATTTTTATTCATCTTTTTTGTTCTCTTTTTAGGATCAGGTATTCTTTTGTATATCATACTTTTGCTCGTGATTCCAGAGGCAAAAACTACTGCAGATAAAGTACAAATGCGTGGTGAACAAGTAAATATTGATTCTATAAAGGCTCATTTTAAGAATATTGGTGAGGACATCAATAAAAATTTAAAGGAAAAAAATGTCAATAAAAAAGTCAGTTCTGCTGTAAATGGGTTTACAAGAGCTGTCATTACAATTGTAGAAGCATTTAGTCGAATAATCGGTGTGGCATTGGTAATTGCAGGAATAGTTGGACTTTTCTTTGTTGTACTCTACTTTATGGGATATAATGATATTATCCCGTTTACTTCATTTATAAAAGCGGATGGATTTTATGATTTTTTATTGGTAATCTACTCTTCGGATCTGCTTGCTAAGATTGCACTGGTGAATTTTATTACCGTTTTAATTATTCCACTATTCACCTTTATTTATAGTGGTACTAAGATGGTATTCGATATCAAATCGTCCACTTATAAACCCTTGAAAATTACCTTGGGTATTCTATTTGGTATTTCTGTTTCATTATTGACTATTGTTAGTATAAGAGCAGGAGTTAATTTTTCAAACTACGGTGAAAATTATGAAAAAATCGGTATGTCTGAAGACATGGGTAATGTCTTATATATTGAAGTGGTTGATATAGACCCAACATTATTTAAGGCTAATGAGCAGCCGTTTGGACCACAGTACATGGATATACAAAGTGATCGTTTTGCCTTAAAGGATGTCAATATTCGTTTGAAAGAAGGTATTGATAGTACAAATTTTTCCGTGAATTTAATAGAATATTCTAGAGGAATCAACGAACGAATTGCAATGGAGAATGCCATGAATGTTGAATATCATGTAGAATTAAGGGGTGACACATTGATTGTTCCGTCTTATATTATTGTAATGAATAAGAACAAATTCCGTGGACAAGGTCTCGATATTGATATTAACATACCGTCAGGTAAAATTGTACATTTTGGTGAGCGAACCCATAAATTAATGAGTATTCACCGAAACTACTATTCTGGTTATGGTCATACGGATAGAATAAAGAATACCGATTGGGTTAATACTCCAGATGGTATTGAATGCATTAACTGTGATTAAGAAAATAGGTTGAAAAAACCCGAGTATTAAAAAAATTGTAGATAGTAAACATAAGTTTTAATTTTCTAATACTCGGGTTTATCTTTTTTAGTTGTGGGTTTCATATAACTGGATATTTGCTTTTTAGATTGTTTTTTTTAACTTTACCTAAGTTATTGGTGATAGAATTGAGGTGGTAATTTAAATTTTAGACAAATGTTAAGAAAATCAATTTCAATTAGTTCAATCTTATTACTGTGCATTCTAATGATCGCTTGTGGTAAAAGAAAGGACAAAAAAGACACTTTAAAAGTTAATGTAAGGTTTGGTGATCAAATGCCTCTACCCTTAGGGAGTTTAGTAAAGGTTTATAAAAGTCAAAAACTATTCTTTGAAGGTGTAACTAATATTGCAAATGAAAACGGAAGTGGAGGGTCAGTTTTATTTACTTTGGAGGATCATTTGTTTGATGAAGACGTAGATAGAATTGAAGATATTGGACCAATAATAATTACTCATGACGATAGTCTATCGATAAATTTATCGAGTCTGGATATACAATTAGATTTTGATGAAAAGCGGGAAGACAATCTTGAAATAACAGGTATTCTCGGATATTCTTACTATGGTCTGCTAGAAAATTCTAATTGGCGTTTGGTAAGAGGTGTGGTTGATGGAACTGAAGGGACTTTAGCATCTTGCGTGGCAGATAATACGCTTGAGTTTACTAGCGTATTAGGTGTGAATCCATCATTTACGCCAATCTATGATGAAATAATTTACAAGGAAGGAACTGATGTATGTCCAGATTCTGATGTTGAAAGTAAAATCAACTTTCTAGATCAATCATTTGGTGTCAATGGTCCTTATGACATTAATGGAACTATGGTAAATAATCAAATTTTTGTTAATGGTGATATCAATAGTGGTGGTTTAACCTTATCTGTTAACACTGCTCATTTAATTGGTCTAGACACATTAGTTTTGAGAGGAAAAGAGTTATCATTAAACATAGATGTAGATTATTATTTTGTTAAATAAGTTATGAAAAAAAGTCATATTTCAATATGTTCAATTCTATTTTTTAGCCTCCTAATTACCGGGTGCTCAAAAAAAAGAGACAAACAAGATACCTTAAAAATTGGTGTAATTCATCCTGACGGAGAACAAGAAAGCATGCCTTTAGGCAGTCAAGTTAGAGTTTACGGAAGTAATAACCTTGTATTTGATGGTGTGACTAATGAGATGGACGGCAATATAGCAACAGTTAGTTTTTCTGTTGAAGATCGTCTATATGGTGATGATGATAAGAGAATAGAAAATATTTCTGAAGTTGTAGTCACACATGGGGATACGATTTCAAATGTAACGCCAAATCCAGATTTTAATTTGTCAAATTTCACACCAAATTTTAATTACGTTGAAGGAGAAACTGATATGGTTTATGTCCAGGTTAACACAACCACCTCGTTTTATGGATTGTTTAAAGGTTCTGAATGGTATTTAGTAAAAGGTTATGCTAATGGTGTTGAAGGAACTTTAGATCAATGTGGTTTAGATAATGTCATTCAATTTTCAGATTGGTATTATAATGTCATGTCATTCGGATTGCATTACCTTGAAGGAGACGATTTATGTACCGGAGCTGGACAAAGTACTCTCTTATATATGAGTGGTACCAGCTTTAAAGATGGAACCATAAATGGTAGCCCTTCAAAATGGATGAGTTTAACTGGACATATTCAATTCGGTGGTAATAATGGTAATGAAGATGATTTCGACGTTGATAAAGTTCATTTAATAGGAATGGATACTTTGGTAGTTAGTGGGGAAATATCTGGTACGGATTTGGATTACTATTTTGTCCAATGATGCATTAGTTTCTTTAGCTAATATTTAATTCAAATAAGAATTTGGTACCGTTTGCTTTGTCAAGTTCAAGGTTTCCATTAAAATGTTCAATTAACGTATCTATTAATTCCAACCCAAAACTATTCTCATTTTTAGGCGTTTGCCAAACCCCATTATCTTTATAAGTGAGATAAATTATTTTTTCGTCCAATTTAATATCTATGGCTATCCTGCCTTCTTCAATTGTTTTAAAGCCATGTTTAATAGAATTGGTGATTAGCTCGTTTATAATTAAAGAGAATGGAACAAGATCGTTTAAATCAAGCGTTTTGATTTCTGAATTGATCTCAGTTTCTACATTATTTTCTGTTGGATAAATTTGAACCAAATCATTGGCAAGGTCTTCTAAATAGGATTTTAAGTCAAGATGATTGACGCTATCCCCCTGATACATTTTTGCATGGATCAATGCCATTGTAGATACTCTGTTGATGGATTCTTGAAAGGGACCTTTAATTTTTTCGTCATCTATTTTGTAAATCTGTAACCTTAAAAGACTGGTAATAACCTGAAGATTATTTTTTACCCTATGATGGATTTCTTTAAGCATGGTTGATTTTTCGGCATCTTGAATCTTCAATTCATTATTGGCTCGCTCAATATCTTCACGAATAGCATTATAACCATCAAGAATCTGATAAATCATATACAATAAAAGCAAGATTCCAAATGAAATATTAATGATGAAGGTTAAAGTGGAGCTAAGGTCAATTGGTTGCTGCACAACTATGGGGGGTATAGTGCCATATGATGACAAAATTTTGATAATCATTAATACTGAGGTATTGACGAGCAAATAAAACAATGCCCAATTCTTTCCAACTGTATAAAAAGCCAAAATGGCAATATTAATGATCCACAATAAATCAGCATGACTGCCTGCAAATGAAGACGTTAAAAAACCAAAAAAATGAATAAATAATGATGAAACAATTGTAATATAAATGGAAAGCTTATAATTTTTACCTAAGTGTATTATGAAAAGACATATGATACTGACAGTCAAAGATGTAATAGCTTGGATAAAGAAGACAAAGTTGCCAAAGTAATTCGTTACGCTAAGTAAAGCAAAGCAAATTACACCAATGGTGTACATCCCTTTTGTCACTTGGTACTTTTTTTCTTCTATAATTGTATTAAGCATAGACTTAAGAAATAAACTTAACTGAATTTTTGTTCATGATTTTGAGTTATGTTTACAAGAAATAGATTCAAAATTCAACTTCATTTCCTTAATTATATCTGATAAAAATAACAGAAAAACTTTGAGTAGATCAATTAAAATTGAATTATTTTATTGTTAAAATCAAGAAAACATGAGGATGTGCCGACGAACAATAATTTTTAATCGTCAAATCTTAAAATGTAAAAGACCAATTAGTTATCATAATTGAAAAAAAGTTTAAACTTATATGTCGTTCCGTTGGTTTTGTCAATTACATAACTGCCTTCAAATTGTTCAACTAATGTGGTTATTAATTCAATGCCGAAGCCTTTATTGTGTTTTGGGTTTTTCCATCCACCATTGTCTGAATAAATGAAAATAACCTCTTCTCCACTTAATTTAATGTCTAGTGAAATATCCCCATTAGTTTTCCCCACAAAACCATGCTTGATAGAATTAGTCATTAATTCATTAACGATTAAGGAAAAAGGAACAAGGTTGGTTAAATCTATTTCTTTTATGGTTGATTTAACATTAATGTCTAATGGGCAAGATGTTGAATAGGTTTTAGCAATGTCATTGACTAGATCATTTAAATAAGATTTAAAATTAAGGTCGCTAATTGAATCCCCATGATACATTTTAGAATGAATCAGAGCCATAGTTGATATTCTGTTAATCGATTCTTGGAACAGCTCAATAATATTATCATCTTCAAGTCTATAAAGTTGAAGTCTAAGTAAACTTGTAATAACTTGTAGATTGTTTTTAACTCGGTGATGGATTTCCTTTAGCATCAACGTTTTTTCGTCGTTTTGTGCTATAATTTGAGCATTAGTTTGAATAAGTTGTCTTTGGTTTTTTTTGCTTGTTGTAATCACAAGACTGAATAAATAGGCTAAAACGATAATTGGAGTTATAATGCTGATTGTAAATTGAATAATGCTAAAATCATTATTGTATGCGGTCTCAAAATAGATGAGGTAATCGTTTACTACCATGACTTTAACGACAATAATTGTCACTGTATTTAAAAAAAGATATATTATACCTACACTGTTTCCTAGTACGTAAAAAGCAACAATTGTTAGATTTAGCATCCAGAAAACCTCAGGTAGATTCTCGTATTTATGATTGCTTATTAAACCATATACCAAAAGAACATAACCAAATGAAATCAAAGCATATCCTGCTAATTTTAATTTTTTAGTGTATTTAATATAAAAATAAACCAGAACGGTAAGTATAAAGCCAAATCCAAATAAGTAAATACTATTGCTGTTCATTATAATATGAACAACTGTTAAGGTTAATAAGCCAACCATTGAGAATAACAAGCCACGTAGAGTGTATTTTAGTTGGGTGTTCCTGATGTTTTCAATATCCTCCAACATAGTTAATTATTTTGATGGTAGTGGCTCCAAAATTCTGGATAACTTTTATTAACGCAAGAAGGATTAGAGATATAAATACCATGGGGGCTTAAGAAGGATGCAATTGCTCCAGCCATAGCTATTCTGTGGTCGTTATTTGAATTTATATTACCAGAATTTAGCTTACCTTTTCCATTGATAACCAATTGTTCATTTTTTTCAGAGATACTAAGTCCTAATTTCGAAAACTCCTCAATTAATACCATTGTACGATTCGATTCTTTATGAACTAGTCGTTTTGTGCCACTAATAATAGATTTACCTGTTATAGCAGCTGCAAGAGTAACAAGAATAGGGAATAGGTCAGGACAATGGGTAGCATCAAAGTGAAAAGGTTTAAGTTCTCCAGGGACTATATTTAAATTATTATTGTTCCAATTGTAAGACCCACCAACTAAATCAACAACTTCCAATATTGCTTTATCTGCCTGCACAGAGTTCGGGTTGAGATTAGTTATGGTAATGCCATCATTTAACAAACCGTAAACTATCCAGAAAGCTGCACCACTATAATCACCTTCAATTTGATAATTATCGTGAATAAGCATATATTTCTGTGAGCCTCTAATTTTATATTCTTCATGGTTTTGATGGGTTATAGAGATGCCAAAATGCTTTAAAATTTGAAGTGTTATATCAATATATGGAATACTTTTTGGATTTGTAACTCTTAGTGTTGAGTCATCCTTACAAAGCGGCAAAGCCATCAATAATCCAGAAATATACTGCGAACTTAAGCTGCCATCAACTGTATAATTGCCACCTTTTAGATGACCTTTAATTTCAATAGGGAGTAGTTTTTTATTTAAAGTAATACTTAGCCCCATTTGAGGTAAATTTTCATTTAACCAGTGCATTGGCCTGTTAAGTAATGAACCCTTGCCATTTATTATAAATTGATCACTTAGGGTGCCAACAATAGGCACCGTGAGTCTTGTTCCCAATCCAGATTCACCAACATTTAATTCTGATTTGATTTGTTTAACTCTAGGCGTAATTTTAATTTGGTCAGACATTTCATTTACCTGACATCCTAACTGTTGAATTATTTCAACCACATGTTTCACGTCATCATTCTGTCCAATGTCTTTTAAAATGATTGGAGAATGAGATAAAGCAGCAGCAAATAAAGCTCTTTGAGCAAAGCTTTTTGATGGTGGGACGTTGATAGTACCTATAGACTGCTTTAAATGTACAAATTGACTCAAATTAATCTCTATTTAAAATATTTGTTTGTTGATAAACAGACTCTTTGTGAATTGATTTTAAAACCTCATCAATAAATTCATCTCTCAGGCCTTTTGAAGAGCCACTTTTCTTTCTTGAAGACAAAATTTCAAACCACCGTTCAATCTGCAATATAGTCATATTATTGTCTTTTTTGTATGCTCCAATTTTGTCAATAACTTCAAACCTTCTGGCCAAGTTATTGATGAGATCTTCATCAATCTCATCAATTTTTGATCTAAGATCATCTAAAATATAGTCCGTTCCTTTAGCCGGGTTAGGGTTTCGGATGACCAATTCGTTCAATATATCAGTCAAGCGAGCCGGTGTAATTTGCTGTTTAGCATCACTTAGCGCTTGATCAGGTTTGTGATGTGTTTCAATCATTAAACCGCTCATATTCATGTCGAGTGCTTTTTGCGAAACGGATGAAATAAGATCTCGAGCGCCACCAATATGGCTTGGGTCACAAATAATTGGGATTTCAGGAAATAATTGCATCAATTCAACAGGAATTCCCCATTTAGGAATATTCCTAAATTTAGTTTTTTCGTAAGAAGAAAAACCACGGTGGATTGCTGCAATTTCAGTTATTCCTGCGTTTCGAATCCGTTCAATTGCACCAACCCAAAGATTCAGGTCTGGATTAATTGGATTTTTAATCATAACAGGCACTTTAACACCTTGTAATGCATCAGCAATTTCTTGAACCGAGAATGGATTTACAGTCGTTCTTGCACCAATCCAAAGTACATCAATACCTGCCTTTAGCGCCTGTTCAACGTGTTTAATATTGGCAACTTCAGTTGTTGTTGGAATACCATATTTTTTGCCAACTTTAGCTAACCAATTCAAACCAATTTCTCCAACACCTTCAAAACTGCCAGGTCTTGTTCTTGGTTTCCATATTCCTGCTCTTAAAAGGTCTACTTGCCTAGTAGTTGCAAGCTCTTTTGTGATACAATCAAGTTGTTCCTCAGATTCAGCACTGCAAGGACCTGCAATTAGGATCGGTTTTTCTATAGTTGAGAACATAATAAGTAGTTTTTGCCAAGTATTAAATTGTATATTATATCAAAAGTAATCCATTGTTTCGTAGGGTATCAAAAGTAGCTGAATTCACTAAAATTTCAATATTTTTGGTAGTTTTAGATTTGTAAAAATCATCAACTGATTTAAATGACATAAGCTTACGTTGCTGAATATGACAAAGTTTCAATAAATCATAAAGACATTCAATTGTATCTACTCTATCCTTAATTATATATTGATCGTTCCGACTAAAGCCTTCAAGCCTTGCCATGGATCTAGTTTTTCCTTTCTTTTTAACTTCATAGTAGGTTTTTTGAGGTAATTTTCCTGTCCAAATCACTTTGGTACTTGGTTTTAAAACAGATGATGCCATTCCTTCCAGAATACTTTCAATGAAATTTGGTGAAATAGTAGTCGATTTGATTTTGAAATCAAACCACTCGTTAAGCTCAAGTTCGAAACCTGCACCATGCATGTAATTATAAATAGCTGTTTTTAACCCATGGCTGTATTTAGTATGATCAATTCCTGTTTTATCATAATGTGGCAGATCATTATTGGCAAAATCACCTTCTTCTATTAACAGGTTTTCAACTTTAAACTGTTGTGGGCTTAAACCGACTGGACTATGAGCTGTCATGGCAAATTGATGCCAAAATCCAGATTGAATCAATCCATGTTCAAACAATTGTCTAACGACTTCAAGAGAATTAATGGTTTCAAGATCTGATTGGCTTGGAAAACCATACATCAAATAGGCATGAACCATAATTCCAGCTTCTGTAAAATTTGAGGTAACATGTGTCAGCTGTTGTAAGTCTATTCCTTTATCTATAAGCTTTAATAGTCGGTCCGAAGCGACTTCAATTCCGCCTGATACAGCAATACAACCAGAAGTTTTAAGAAGTTGACAAAGGTCGGCTGAAAAGTTTTTTTCAAAACGAATATTGGTCCACCAAGTAATGGTGATGTTTCGACGAAGAAGTGTAATAGCTAAGTCGCGCATTAAGGCTGGCGGAGCAGCTTCATCAACAAAATGGAATCCAGTTTCACCAGTAGCTTCTATAATGGTTTCTATTCGATCGCAGATTTGTTCAGCTTTAACAGGATCATAATTTTGGATATAATCGAGACTAACGTCGCAGAATGTACATTTACCCCAATAACAGCCATGTGCTAACGTCAATTTATTCCATCTACCATCACTCCATAGACTATGCATTGGGTTAGTGACTTCAATCACTGATATATATTGATCTAACTTTAAATCAGAATAATCTGGTGTACCTATGTCTTTTTGTGGGTAGTCTTTAATAACGGGGTTGTTGGCGTATTTAATCTTATTACCTTCTAAATAGAATGTTCGTTTTAACGTTGTTGGTTTGGTTTTCTCAATGATGAATTTATAAAGTTGCTCAATGGGAGCTTCGCCATCATCTAAACAAATGAAATCGATAAATTCAAATACCCTGGGGTCTTTTACAGATCGCAATTCTGTGTTGGGGAAACCGCCACCGAATGCTACTTTAATATTTGGATAATGCTGTTTAATGAATTGCCCACATTTAAACGCACTTAATAAATTGCCAGGGAAAGGTATTGAAAAGCAAACTATTTTAGGGGAGTTTTGGATGATATACTTTTCCAGGGTCGGCAACATAATATCAGTAATATAGCTGTTCTTAGCTGCTATTGTCTCATACAATTCATCAAAGTTATGGGCTGATGAACTGATTCGCTCAGCGTAACGGCTAAACCCAAAATGAGGATCTGTAGTTTCAATTATGAAGTCTGAGATATCCTCAAGATATAAAGTGGCTAAATGTTTGGCTTTGTCGTTGAGCCCCATATTCCCAAAAGCCCATTCTAAGTCATTGATTTGATTAAATCTTGAAGCTTCTGGTAGGAACTGTTCACTACAAATGGCATGTGCTAAAGTGCTATTCTGACCCCTCAAAAATTGCATGACAGAGTCGATAGTTTGAATATAAATATCTTGTAAGTGATAAATGCGTTTGGCATTTCCGGAAAGAGTCTTCACTTGAACTTGGTTAAACAAATCTTTCAAGCCTTGTTGTGAAAAAAGCACTGAAATGACATCCATTCCCAAATCAACTTGTGTTGACGAAATACCTTTCGTATTTAGAAAACCTTTTAAATAAACCGTAGCTGGATAAGGTGTATTGAGCTGAGTAAATGGTGGCGTAACAAGTAAGATATCTGATTTCAAAAGGTCTTTTTTAAACACCTAAAAGTACAAGTTAAAATTCAATTAGATTAATAATTATTGATAATTATGTGTAAGAGACAAGGCTTAAAGCAAGGATATTTTTTTTAATCTCGGAACTGTATGGTATCAATTTTTGATTTAAATGAACATCATCTGCAATTTCTTTTTAAAAATCAAATCAAAGACTTAATTTAGCAGAAAATAAATAACATGGCTTCAATACAGTTTACGATTGAAAATAAGGTTGGGTTGATAAAGTTAAATAGACCTGAAGTTTTTAATAGTTTTAATAAAGGTATGGCTTTGGCCCTGCAGCGCGTTTTAGACGATTGCGAAAAGAATAGTGACGTTAGAGCAATCTATATATCAGGTGAAGGTAAAGCCTTTTGTGCGGGACAAGATTTACAAGAAGTTACTGATCCAAACGGACCTGAACTAAATAGTATTGTTAAGGATCATTATAATCCGATTATTGAGCGAATCAGAACCATTGAAAAACCAATTGTGTCAGCTGTTAATGGAGTTGCAGCAGGAGCTGGTGCTAATATTGCATTGGCGTGTGATATCTGCATAGCTAGTGAAAATGCTAGTTTTATTCAAGCTTTTTCTAAAATTGGCTTAATCCCTGATTCAGGGGGGACTTTCTTTTTACCAAGATTAATTGGTTTACAGAGAGCGACAGCTTTAATGATGCTAGGAGATAAAGTCTCAGCAAATGATGCTGAACGTATTGGGATGATTTACAAAGTGTATTCTGCTGATTCTTTTACTGCTGAATCCGTTAGATTGGCTGAGAAACTAGCACAGATGCCAACAAAAGGGCTTGGTTTGACCAAACGGGCACTTAATCAATCAATGACAAATGACTTGTCTGGTCAATTGGCAGTCGAAGAAGCTTTACAAACTATGGCTGGTTCATCATTTGATTACAATGAAGGTGTAACAGCTTTTTTAGAAAAAAGAAAGCCAGAATTTAAAGGTGAATAATGAAACAATTAATTGGTCTATCATGTCTTTTTCTCTGCAATTTAGCCATAGGTCAAGGAAGGGTGGATGGGTTTTCTAAGGGAGAAGGTAATTTAGATATTGCCCTTGGTGCTAATTTTGAAACCAATAAAAATTATTTTGCTGGAACGAATAAAATTAGTTTGGCAAGAGATATTTTATCAGCCAATTTATTTACAGCATATGGTATCACCAATAATTTAGATGTAAATTTTTCGGTCCCCTTTGTTAGTGTAAATGGAGTAGAAAGCAGTATACAGGACCTAGCATTATTTTTTAAATATAAAGTATTGAGTAAGAATGTTTTTAAGAATACCAAAGAAGTCACATTTACTAGTAAATATTTAGGTAAAATTTCTTTTTTACTAGCGGGTGGAGTATCTTCTAATATAACTGATTACCAAACCGAAGGAGGGAATGCAATTGGTCAGCAAGCCAAAGCGCTAGATATTAGACCAGTGGTACACTTAACGTATGGCAATTACTTTTTGACTATACAAGGTGGCTATAATTATAAATTTGACCCTGTTGCGAATTCAGTACCTTTTGCCTTTAAATTAGGCATTGCCAAAACAAAATATTACTTGGATATTTGGTATGACAGTCAATATGGTATTGGCGGTCTTGATTATCAAGGAACACCCACGCCACTGACATTTAGAGAGCTAGGAGTAAGTTTTCATAAAATTGGAGGTACGTTTTACAGACCTATTAAACCAAATTTAGGTGTATTCGGTGGTTTATCGTATACTATTACTGGAAGGAATGTTTCACAAGGGGTAGGAATCGGAGCTGGGATTGTGCTGAAATACAACAAAAAATAATTAAAAAGAGAAAACAATGATAAAAGTCGGAGTATTAGGAGCTGGTTCTATGGGAGCAGGAATTGCTCAAGTTGCTGCTCAATCAGGTCATGAAGTCATTTTATGTGATACGAATGAAGCACAATTGAACATTGCAAAGTCCAAATTAGCCAAAATCATGGATCGGTTAGTTGAAAAGGGAAAATTAAACACTGATGAAGCTAATTCTATCCAAAATCGGATTTCATATTCTACCAATACAAATGATTACAAAGATTGCGGAATAATCATTGAAGCAATTATAGAAAATATAAAAATTAAAAAGGAAGTATTTGCTTCATTGGAATCAATTGTCAATGAGGATTGTATTTTAGCGACAAATACTTCTTCACTATCAGTAGCATCAATTGCTGCTGCTTGTAAAAAAGCAGAACGAGTGATTGGAATTCACTTCTTTAATCCAGCGCCGTTAATGCCATTAGTTGAAATTATTCCTGCTGTTCAAACCGCTGATACTGTTGTAAAGGCTTCAAGGACACTGATAGATTCTTGGAAAAAAATAACGGTCTTGACCAAAGATACCCCAGGTTTTATCGTAAATCGTGTGGCGCGGCCATTCTATGGTGAAGCTTTAAAGATTTATGAAGAAGGTATTGCTGATTTTGCGACAATTGATTGGGCAATGACAGAATTAGGAGGCTTTAGAATGGGGCCATTTACTTTGATGGATTATATCGGTAATGATATCAACTATACGGTGACAGAAACCGTTTTTGCGGCATTTTATTACGATCCTAGGTATAAACCTTCTTTTACTCAGAAAAGGCATTCAGAAGCAGGATGGTTGGGTAGAAAATCAGGTAGAGGTTATTACAATTATGCTGAGGGAGCTCAAAGCGTTGAGCCAAATAAAGATGAGGTATTAGGCAGCGAAATAGTTGACAGGATTTTAGTGATGTTGATCAATGAGGCAGTTGACGCTCTATTCTTAAATATCGCCTCAATGGAAGATATTGACCTTGCCATGACTAAAGGTGTGAATTATCCTAAAGGACTGCTTGCTTGGGCTGATGAAATAGGTTTGGAAAACGTTTTAAATCAGCTGGAATTCTTGCAATCTGAATATGGTGAAGACCGCTACCGACCTTCGGTTTTACTCAGAAGAATGGTTCACGCTGGGGAGACATTTTATAGTTAATTCGATTGAATATATATTTTAAACCTATTGTGCCTCTTAATCTCTTATTTTGATTATACCCCAAGCGTTTCTATGGCATACTAATGGATGTATTTAAAAGGAAAGCATATGGTGAACGGAGAAAGTAATAATAGCCTGAAACAAAAATACAAACCGCTGATCGAGCGTAGCCGAGATCAAGGAACCTACACCAAATACGCAACTTCTTTACCTTTCAATTCTACTCGAATATTATCCTGAAGTGTAGTTGTAATATCTATTCCAACAAAGTCAGCAGAAATCGGAAATCTCCTGTGTGTTCGGTTCACTAAAATAGCAGTTTTAATATTATGCACCTTGTTTTCCAGTAATTTAGATACGGCATGTATTAACGTTCTTCCAGAATTGATAACGTCATCTACCAAAATAATATTGGCACCATTTAAATAATTTGTATCAATACTTAGCTCAATGGGGTCATCCAATGGATTGTCCTTATTTATTTTAATGGAAAATAACCGAATACCATCTTTAAAATCATCACCAGAAATTTTGTTTAATTTTTGGATGAGTCGTTCAGCAAAAATAAAACCATTCCCCTCAATACCAGCAATAAAGATTTGAGATTCGTTATGAAAATTCTCATAAATTTCAAATGCGATACGTTCCGTTTTTTGTGAAATTTGATTTTGATTTAGAATTTCTGTTTTCATAAATTATTTAATACTTCGTTCATTAAATATAACATATCCATAGCTTACTTGAAAAGCAAAAGGCTTTTCTTGTTGACCATAATAATTAAATGAGGCGCGAACAGGACCAACAAAAGAATGATAGATAACTGAGGCAGATGCCATTTGGAAATTGTGAGTTAGAAAGTTTGATAATTCAGTTTCACCATTATTATTAACCAATGAAGTCAGAGGTTGTAAAAAATATCCTTCAATTCTAAGGTCTACTTTGTCTTTAATAGTAAAGATATTGATGAGTCCAACAGCACCATATTGATTGGCTCTGTAGTCACTAAAAAATACTGTTTTAGAGTCTGGAAAGGGGTTGAAGCGTTGGGCTGAAAGATTAGTGACAGTATAGTTATGAAAGAAGGGTTTAAAGGCATAATATCCTTCAAGATAAACGCCTAATCTGTACAGGTTCTTATTAGTGATATATTTTGTGAACTTTGACTGAACATAAAACCAATTTCTAAAGGTATTGTCTAAGCTTTCTTGATTCGGCGAGGTTGACCCCGGCGTAGTATTTTCAATGGCATGCACAAATCGACCTAATAATTCAAATTTTGATCCGCTAGATTCGAATTCCTTCCTGTTAAACGTGTTTCTTATATATTTAAATCCGGGAGAGTAGAATAGAAGATTGGTGTAGTCAGCCGTGTCTTTGTTTGTGAAGTCTTTCTTTTGATAATAACTGAATTCGTTGACACCATTTTTCATACTCACCTCCAGCTTACCCTTTGAAAAAATTTCAATATTATATTTGGCTCCCCAAAATGACTCTTCTAAAACTAAAAACGAAGGCTTAACATCCTCAAAAAATGTTGAAAAACTGGTAAAATAATCCCATCTGTTTTGTGAGTAAAACGGTTCAATATAAGATTCGTTTTTAGTTGGTAGATAGAGTTTTAACCCTGCTCGTACAGAGCCATAAAAATTACCAAAATAGGTATTCGCATATATTGTGATTGGGGTCACCTTAAAGTCAGAATAGGACGCTTTTAAAAATCCTGTATTAACTGGTTTTGAAGAGAATAAACCGCCAAAAGATGCTTCAAAAGGTTTTTCTTTTTTCACATCAATGGTTAAAGATAAGGTTGAGTCATTGAATGCTCCAATGGTGGGGAATAACGATACGATATGGTCACTTTGATAGAGTTTAAGGTATCGATATTTTAAGGTATTAAAGTCTAATACCTCATCTTTTTTAGATTTGATCAGTTTACGTTCAATATAAGCTTCTTCTTCTTGCGTTAAACCAGAAGTTCTAATGTTAGCAATTGAAAATTTTTGCTTTGTTGAGAGGTATTTAGCTCTTTTTTGTTTTAATTCTTCTTTTGTTACCCTTCTCTCTACACTGAGTTTAATAGAGTCTATTTTTGCCAAAGTAGATTGATAACCAATTTCAATTGCTTCACTGATTTTTTCAAAATCAAAGGTGCCGATATTGCCTAAATCTGGTTCTATTAAGATGCCCTCTTCACATGGAAGGTTATAATTACTATGTTGAGAAAACAAGTTTTTTATTTGAGACATGAGGTCATCCTGCATGGGGGCAGGTTCATTATAAGAAACATTACTTCCAATAATATAATCAACATTAAATTCGCTGATTAATTCCTTGGCAGGAAAGTTATTATAGAGACCGCCATCAAAAAGTAATTTACCATCAACTTTTAATGGGCTTAAAAAAAAAGGATAAGACATTGAGGCTCTTACAGCTGTGTTCAAAGGTCCTGATCTGAATAATACACTTTCTTTATTAACGATATCGGAAGCAATGCACCGAAAAGGTATAAAAAGACTATCAAAAGATTGATTAACTGTTTGCGGGTTAGTACCCAATAATCTTAAAATTTCAAGATCAAGCGCTGTTGAATTCAGTAGGTAAGTTGGGAGCGATTTTTGAAAAATAGAATCTTGTGTGAATTTAACTGACAGTAATTCACTATCAACATCTGAATTGTGCAGATAAAATTCATATTGTTTTTCTAATAAACCTTGAGACAGTAAATAAAATTGTTCAGATTTTGCAATTGCTTCAATTTCTTGTACTGTATACCCTGATGCATAAAGTGCTCCGACTAAGGCGCCTGAAGAAGTTCCTGTGATATAATCTATTGGGATATTATTTTCCTCTAAAGCTTTTAATACACCAATATGGGCAAAACCAGTTGCGCCACCGCCACTAAAAACCAAGCCAACCCTCTGAGTAAGTCCTGTAAATGAGTAGAGTATTATTGCTAAAAGCAAAGTCAGTTTCATAGCTATACAAAAGTAACTTTTTTGTTCTGAAATGAAAAAATAATCCAATAAGGATTTAAATTCTATTAACTAAATAGTTGAAATGCCTGTACAGATGGGATAAGTGTTTATATTTGCAAAAAAAAATATTATGCAAATTGTAGCTAAGACTTTTTACGGATTTGAGGATTTATTGGTTGAGGAATTAACCAATCTTGGTGCTAAAAACATTCGAAAAGGGAATAGAATGGTTAAATATGAGGGGAATAAAGAACTTTTATATCGATCTAATATATGGTTACGAACTGCGATTTCTATTTTAATGCCAATCGAAACTTTTCAATTTTCTGATGAAAAAGATTTAGTTAATAAGTTAAGTTATATAAAGTTCAGCTCTTACTTTTCGGTAAGTAAAACGTTTGCTGTTAAAGGAGCAGTTAATACCAAATTATTCAGACATTCACAATATCCATTATTATTGCTAAAAGATGCGGTAGCCGATCATTTTAGAGATAGTTTTGGTAAAAGGCCTGATGTTGATAAAAATAAACCAAATGTAGTTTTTGATTTACATATTCAGGAAAATGAATGTACCGTTTCTTTAAATAGTTCAGGTGCACCGTTATTTCAAAGAGGTTATCGAAATTCTGTAGGTCATGCCCCTCTAAATGAAATTGTAGCTGCTGCCTTATTAATGAGATCTGGTTGGGACCAATCCTCTGATTTAATTGATCCATTTTGTGGTTCTGGAACTATCGCCATTGAAGCTGCACTAATGGCCAATGGCATGCCTTCATTGATTGAACGAAAAAACTACAGTTTCAAACATTGGAAAGATTTTGATATGAATTTATGGGAGTCTCTTCAGGCTGAAATTCCAAGAAAACCAAAATCTGGATTAAATTTTAAAATTGTTGGTTCGGACACGGATACTGAGATGATCCGAATAGCTAGAGATAATTCTAGAATGTTACCAATACAAAATATTTTAAATTTTGAAGCAAAGGATTTTAAAGATCAGGAACCACTTGGAGAATCTGGGACTTTAATTACTAACCCACCATATGGTGAGAGACTTGAGGTAGATGAAATTGAATCATTTTACAAAAGTATTGGAGATTTCTTTAAATTAAAAATGATTGGTTACGATTGTTGGCTTATCAGCTCAAGCTATGATGGTCTAAGATCTATTGAATTGAAACCATCAAAAAAGATTCGGGTTTATAATGGTGATTTAGAGTGCGATTTTAGACAATACAAGATCTTTTCAGGCAGTTTCAAAGACTATAAAACCAATGATAGGAAAAGTGGTCCAAGAGGTAGAAGAGCAGGGGAACCGAAAAAATAGATATTTTATTTTTGCATTTTGTTTTGAAAATCTTGCCAGATCACATCATTGGGTACAGGGGCTATAATTTTAACAAGTTCTTGTTTTACAGGATGTTGAAATTCCAAAACTCTTGCGTGTAAATGGATAGAGCCATCTTTGTTTGGGCGACGAGCACCGTATTTAAGATCTCCTTTAATAATTGCACCAATATTTGATAATTGTACACGAATTTGATGATGACGACCAGTGTGTGGGTTGATTTCTAAATAGAAATATCGATCACCTTGTCCTTTTAATTGATAATCTAAAACAGCTTCTTTACTTCTATTTATCGCTTTTGAATAAGGGTAACTTTTATTTTGTTTTTCATTTTTAACCAAGTGATCAATCAGCTGACCTGACTGTTTCTCAGGTTTCTTTTCAGTAACAGCCCAATACGTTTTTTTTGCATTTTTGGTCTGAAATAATTTATTCAATCGCGTTAATGCTTTGCTTGTTTTAGCAAACATTACAACTCCAGATGTCGGTCTGTCAAGTCGGTGAACTGTTCCTACAAAAACATTCCCAGGTTTATTGTATTTTTTTTTGAGGTAAATTTTTAATAATTCGTTCAGTGGTGTGTCACCAGTTTTATCACCCTGTACAATTTCGCCACTTTTTTTATTGACAACAATAATGTGGTTGTCCTCATATAATATTTCTGGGTTATAGTTTTGAAGCATAAATAAGAATAGCTTAATAATGGATGTCAAAATTAGAGAATTTAATTTAGGCCACAAAAAAAGGGCTTTCAAAATAGAAAGCCCTTCCTTTAATATAGTATTATATTAGTTTACTTTTGATGATAATTCAGCACCAGCTTTAAATTTAACAACATTTTTAGCTGCAATTTGAATTTCTTTACCAGTTTGAGGATTCCTACCAGTTCTAGCTGCTCTATTCGAGATAGAAAAAGAACCAAAACCAACTAAAGAAATTTTATCTCCTTTTTTCAAAGCACCTTCTGTTGCTGAGATAAATCCTTCTAAAGCTCTTTTTGAATCTGCTTTACTTAATCCCGAGTTGTTTGCCATTGCATCTACTAATTCTGATTTGTTCATTTTTTTTGTTTTTAATTTGGTTAAACAATTTATTTGAAACGAATATATATTAAAATCCTTTACTGTCAAGCGTTTCAGGATAAAATACCGCTAATTTGTTAATAAAATTGGTCGATTGTTAATAAACCCAGGTAAAATTGGCTGTTTTCACTCTAATTTCCTTGCTATTGCTTGTCTAGATGCCACTCTATTATATTAAAACCACTCAAAAATACTTTGGTTTCCATTCTTTTTTTGCCTTCTAATTGCAATTCTTTGATTATTATCCAACCGTTATTGGTTCCAAACCGCAATATATGCCCTTCAACATTAATTTGGCTAGAATGATTTTCGCCAGTTTCAACCATATCTACGTTGAATATTTTAAGAGATTTAGATTGGGTGTTTTGATGTAAATTAGTAAAAGCTGTTGGATAGGGTGAGAGTCCTCTAATTTTATTGAATATATTAATTGTATTATCTGACCAATCTATTTTGCAATCAGGTTTAAAAATCTTGGGTGCATGAATGATATTGGTCTCTGGTTGTTGAATTGGTTTGACATTTCCATTAAAAATTTGATTAATTGTATTTACCAATAACTCTGCACCGAGAAGCATTAATTTATCATGAACCGATCCAGCTGTATCTGAACATTCAATTTTGATTTTGGCGAAATCTATTATTTTACCTGTATCAATTTCCTTTTCAATAAAAAAGGTTGTGACACCAGTTTCCATTTCACCATTAATAACAGCCCAGTTAATCGGAGCAGCTCCTCTATACTTAGGTAAAAGGGAGCCATGTAAATTAATTGTACCAAGACTTGGCATTTGCCAAACAATTTCTGGAAGCATTCTAAATGCTACAACGACAAATAAATCAGCATTGAGGTGCTCAAGTTCCGATATGAAATTAGAATCCTTCAATTTTTCAGGTTGCAAAATTTTCAGGTTTTGAGCTTCGGCAAATTTTTTAACGGCAGAAGTATTCATTTTTTGTCCTCTCCCTGATGGACGATCTGGAGCTGTGACAACTGCTGCAACTTCAATATTGTGATCTAAAATTTCCTTAAGGGATTCAACCGCAAAATCAGGTGTTCCCATGAAAATAATTTTTTTAACCATTTGTGAGTTTGTTTTTCTTATTAAAATAGTAAAGATATAAGACAGATAATATTCCTGTAATTCCAAAATATGGGTATTCAATTGTCCATACTTCAAAGATATTGAATTGCCAAACCATTGTAAAATAATAAGCAAATAAAAGATAAATCACAATTGAAATAATTTCTATGAATAAAACATGTACTGTTTTTCCAACTGCAGCAACACTATTTTGATAAATCGTCACAATTGAAAATAATAACATTGATCCAAATACCAATTGTAAAATAGATGCCGCTTCTAAAACAACTTCTGGAGAGCTTGTAATGATTCTAACTAAAGTTTCAGGATAAAAAATGGCACCATGAAAAAATAACAAATAAAAACCAATACTCAATATTAGTAAGTTCTTTTGGGCAAGCTTAACATTTTGATATTCGGCCCTTCCATAATAATATGAAACATACGTTCGAGTAGTTGTGGCAAATCCGAAAATTGGAATAAATGAAATGAAAAATAAATTTCGGACAACATGCGAGACTTCTAGTTCAAAAGCACTGCGTTGTTCTATAAATGAGAAAAAGACAAACCAAGTTGAGATGGATAAAAATCCACTTAACATTAATGGCCAGCTCAATTTTAAAAGTAATTTGGATTTGTATACTATAAATCTGGCAGCAGGTTTAAAATTAAACTGAATTAATAATTTGCTTTTTAATAGATAAACAAGAAGAAATAAGAAGGTCAAGGCTTCTGCTATCGTTGAGGCCAGTGCGGCACCTGCTAGTCCCATTTCGGGCAAACCAAAATAACCAAATATCAACCCAAAGTCGAGAAAGACATTAATTATGACCATGAATAAGGAGGATACAATAATTATTTTAGTCTGACCAATACCAGTAAAAAAAGCCAGAATGGAAACTTGAAAACCTGCAAAGAACAAACCCCAAGATCTGTAATCTAGAAAAATTTTCATATCCTCACCGATTTCATCATTTTTTACAAAATCGTCGATTAATGAACCGTTTATTAGAAATAATACTGCAATGAGTAATGCGCTAATGATAAATTGAAGTACGAAAGTATTGTTGAGGGTATGATTAATTTCCTTAAACTTTGATTGACCATATTCTTTAGCTATTTGAATTTGACTTCCGTCCCCAAGACCTCTGCTTAACATAAAAAAGACAATGTATAGTAGGCCAGCATTATTTGCAGCATCAAAAGCTTCCATGCCAAGACTATTAACTAAAATGCTATCAGTTATAGAGATGATGTTCTGGATAAAAGTGCCTAACATTATAGGAATGGTCATCCTTAATATGTTTAATTTGTCAAGTTTTAGCATCAAATTTAATTAACTGTGTTATTTTTACCACTTGGTATAAAAAACACTCAAAATTATTATTAATGTTTAAATGGGTACTTATTATTGGGCATTTATTTTTACTCCTATCAAATGCAAATGCTAATGATGCTGTAAGTCAAGATGTTCATAGACTCCTAGACTCAGCAAAAGTTTATATTTTTACAGACGAAAAAAAATCAAATGATTTTTATAATCAGGTTTATGGCATATTGAAAAAGTCAGATAACCGATATGGATTTGGTAAATACTATTTCGAGCGATCATTCAGTTCTATCATGAATGAAAATTACGAACAAGCGACTACAGAGTTATTACAAGGGCAAAGTTATTTACGTGAATTTAAAGATTCCATTTTATATCTAAAAACAAAACATAGAATTGCAACAACGTATTTTTCGAAAGGGGAATTCAATCTTTCTTTAAAAGAATTTTTAGAAACTGTTTCAGTAATACAAGGAGAGATAAGTCCTAATGTCAGAAATAATATAGAATTCCGAAGAATTGAAGCATATTGTTTTAAAAATATTGGTGTCGTTGAGTATTTTATGTTTGCTGAAAAAAAAGCTATTCAATACTATAATAAAGCTGCAATTATATTTAAAGAGATTGATGATTTGACTATGCTAAGGTATTGTTACAATAGTATTGCAGGCTGTTATATTGAAAATGATGATTTAAATAATGCTCAAGTTTATATTGAAAAAGCGGAGGGAATTGCTGAAGTACATGTAAGTGAAGTTGAAAAAGCAGATTTTGCGCTAACAAAGAGTCATTATTTTCTAAAAACGAAGCAACTTGATTCATCAAAGATCCAAGCTTTAAAGTCAAGAGAAATATATGAAAAATTTGATGATTTTTTAGGGATAGTAATCAGTGATGTTTATTTAGCTGAAATATTGCTAAGTGAAGGCAAAGTTATTAAAGCAAGTGAGCTTTTAGAAAAGTCACATTTGTTTTTAAGAGAGAGAGGCGAAGATCGAATTCTTTTAAGAGCTGAACTATTGCTTGCTGAAGCTTATTCAAAATTAAAGAAACACCGAAAAGCATATCAATTAATAAAAGGAGCGTTAGAAACACAAAATATAATTCTAAAAAATACTGAGACTTTTTTCTCGTATGAAATTGAAAACAAAGTTAGGAATAGCCAGCATCTTTTCCTTGATAGCTTGAATGCCATATCGCAAGAGTATAAAATTGATCGATATGAATCTGAGATTAACGAAAAATCACTTTACAATAAGTTATTATTGGTTATTATTTTATTTTTCGTGGTTTTAACGCCGACTTTGTTTTTCCTCTTGAGAAGAAATAAGAAAATAAACTCGGCATTAAAAGATTCTTTAAATGAAAAACAGGTACTATTTCAAGAGGTCCATCATAGAGTTAAGAATAATTTTCAAGTGATTTCAAGTTTGATGAATTTGCAAATGAGGAATTCAAAGGATGAAAAATTCGATAGCTTATTAAGGGAAACGAGACATAGGATTATTTCCATGTCATTTGTTCACGAATTACTGTATCAAAGCAACAGATTCGACGAAATCAGCATGTTTAATTATATTGAGGAATTGGTTCCATCTATTATTAATTCTTTTGCAAATGAGGAAGTTAAAATTGACTTTGAAGTGGAAACAAATGGGATTTTGTTAGATTTAAATATAGCTATTCCAATGGGATTGATTCTTAATGAAACTATAACCAATTCTGTAAAATACGCCTTCACAGGAAGGTCAAAAGGACTAATTTCGGTCAAAATTGTTGAGGAAGATAAAAAGCATTTTTTATTAATTATAAAAGACAATGGAATAGGTATTGATCTAGAAGAGGCAAAAGCCAAAGAAACACTTGGCTTTGAGTTGATCGAAGTCTTGGTTGACCAATTAGATGGAGAGCAAACAATCACTAGTAGTGAATCTTCAGGTACGGAGTTTAGAATTAAATTTAAAAAGTAACTAAAACTCTATGTCTAGGTTAAACATTTTCCTGAATTTGTTTAAAGAGTCATTTTCTTTACAGAGGTTTTCAAAAACAGATTTATTATCAACAAAGCCAGTCTTTTGGGATTCCATAATTTGATATTTTAAAGATATCTTTTTGTTGTTAAGTTTATGACGTAGAAAACCAAGTAATTCAGGCTTTTCTCTATCAATATCTCCTGCCTCTATATCGTTTTTAAGATCTATTGTGATTGAATAATCTGAGGCTACTCTTGGGTTAGAACCATTTAAAGTTGAAAAGAGACTGTTTTTCTTTTCACGTTTCACTTTTAAGGCATATTCCTTCCAAGCATATTCCATTTGTTCAACAGTAAACATCTCAGAAGTCTCATTTTCTGAATCAACCAGGGCTTGATCTGAAGCATGTATTGTTTTTGGTTTTGGAGGGGCTAAAATACTTTTAATACCAACGTTAGAAGATTGAAAGCTTCCAGAAGGTTTTGACATTTTTTTGCGTTCCTTTTTAGGATTGGCAACATAATTATCCGTTGCTACTTTTGGCTGATCTTTCAGGGTCTGTTCAACTGGAGTTTGAAGAATTTGTTGAGGAAATGGTAAGATTTCAATGTCTCTGAAATCAATCAGACTTTTTTTTTTTCGATATTCGATTGAATAGATGAAAATTTCATGAGAGACACTTCAACGTGAAGTCGTTTATTTTTACTCGTTTTAAAGTGAAATTCAGTATCCTTTAGTAAATCCAACCCTAATAATATAAATTGAACGCTACATTTTCCGGCCTGTTCTAAATATTTATCTTTAATATCATTTGGCACTTCTAGTAATTTAACTGAAGACTCTTCCTGGCAAACTAATAAGTTTCGTAAGTGTTCGGCTAGTCCAATAATAAATTGAGAACCGTCAAAACCATTTTCTAGAATGTCATTGTACAACAATAAATTGGCATTAATATCAGAGGCCATTGCAAAGTCTACAACTTTAAAATAGTAGTCATAGTCTAAAACATTAAGGTTTTCGATAACTGCTTCATAGGTAATGTTTCCACCACTGAATGATACGATTTGATCAAATATAGACAATGCATCTCTCAGGGCACCATCAGCTTTTTGACCAATAATGTGTAACGCTTTTTCATCAGCCTTTACTTTTTCTTGCTGACTTATGTTTTTTAAGTGATCAACAATATCCTCAACTTTGATCCTGTGAAAATCAAAGATTTGACATCTTGATAAAATGGTAGGTAATATTTTATGCTTTTCCGTTGTAGCTAAAATAAAAATAGCATGTTCTGGTGGTTCTTCAAGTGTCTTCAAAAAAGCATTGAAGGCTGCTTGAGATAGCATATGAACCTCATCAATGATAAAAATCTTGTAAGCGCCAACCTGAGGAGCAATTCTAACTTGGTCAATCAAATTCCTGATGTCCTCAACAGAGTTATTTGAGGCAGCATCTAATTCTAAAATGTTGAATGAATGCCCATCATTAAATGACGTACAAGACTCACACGTATTACAAGGTTCTGTTTTTTCATCAAGGTTAAAACAGTTTAGTGTTTTGGCTAAAATTCTTGCTGTAGTTGTTTTACCAACACCGCGAGACCCACAAAACAAAAAAGCTTGTGCCAAATGATCCTTAGTTATGGCATTTTTTAGGGTAGTGGTAATGGCAGATTGACCAACAACCGTATTAAAGGTTTGGGGCCTGTATTTTCTGGCAGAAACAACAAATTGACTCATAATTTTAACAACTACAAATATAATTTTTCTAAAGGGATTAAATTATATTTGCCAATAAATAATACAAATTGTTGATAAGTATTGTGTTTTCGGAATAAAACCATATCTTTGCAGCCAATTTAAAACTAAATCATATGAATAGGTACGAAACTGTTTTCATTTTAACTCCCGTTTTGTCTGAAGAACAGGCAAAGGAAGCAGTAAAGGTATTTGAAGGTTATATCACCAAGAATGGTGGTACTATCAAGCACCAAGAATTCTGGGGTATGCGAAAAATGGCTTACCCAATCCAGAAAAAAACAACTGGATTTTACAATTTAATTGAATTTGAAGCTGACGGAGAATTAATCCGTAAACTAGAAATCGAATATAAACGTGATGAGCGTATTATGAGATTTTTAACTGTAAGCATGGATAAACATCATGTTGCATTTGCTGAAAAAACAAGAAAACAAGCTTCAGCTTAATTATTAATCATTAAAGTAAAAGAATCATGGCATCAGATATTAGATATTTAAATCCAATCAGTATTGAAATCAAAAAAGATAAATACTGTAGATTTAAGAAAAGTGGTATTAAGTACGTAGATTATAAAAATCCAGATTACTTAATCAAATTTATAAATGAGCAAGGTAAAATTTTGCCAAGAAGATTAACTGGTACTTCTCAAAAATACCAAAAGAAAGTTAATAAGGCAGTAAAAAGAGCTAGACACTTAGCTATTTTACCTTATGTAGCGGATATGATGAAATAATCTTATTCGATTGTTAAATTTATAAAAAGACTTATCATGGAAGTTATATTAAAGAAAAACGTAGATAAATTAGGGTATAAAGATGAGGTTGTAACTGTTAAAAATGGTTACGGAAGAAACTTTTTGATCCCTCAAGGTTATGCTAAATTAGCAACTGCATCAGAAAAGAAAGCTCATGCAGAAGTAATGAAACAAAAATCTCATAAAGAATCAAAAATTAAAGAAGATGCTGATGCAATAGCTGCTAAATTGAATGATTTAGTAGTTAAAATTGCCGCTAAAGTTGGAGAAAATGGAAAAATTTTCGGATCAGTAAATTCTGTGTTAATTTCTGAAGCTCTGAAAAAAGAAGGTGTTGATATTGATAGAAAATCAATTAAAATCAAAGATGAACCAATTAGAGAAATTGGAACATATGAAGCAACAGCAAACCTACACAAAGATGTTAAACAACCATTTACATTTGAAGTTGTTGGTGAATAACTTTGAGAATTAAACAAATTTTAAAAACCTTTTGAGAAATCAAAAGGTTTTTTTATGCAATAAATCGCCCAATACTTTTCCAGAATATTTTTGGAGAAATATCCTGAATATTTGAATGATTAGCATTTTTAATAATAACTAGATCTTTTATCCCTTTATAAGCAGCAAAAAGATCTAGTCCCATGTTGAGTGGCGTAATGATGTCTCTATCTCCATGAATTACTAATACTCTTGACTTAAGATACTGAATTTTACGAATGGAATTGAAAGCATCTCCCGCTATAAAACTGAGTGAAGACCAACCCATGACTTTAGCCATTGCTCTTCCAGAGGTCAATGGAGTAACTAGAATAACACTATTGAGTTGACGGTGTTGGGCAATGTGCACTGCTACTGTAGACCCTAACGAGCGACCATAAATGTTAATTTGATGTTCTGCAAAGCCTAGTTCTTGAATGGCATAGTTTAACGCTGCTTCGCCATCAGTGTAAATCCCAGCTTCACTTGGACTTCCTGTACTATTTGAATAACCTCTGTAACTGACCAACAATACATCCTGTCCTAACCGGTAAAGTTGTCTAGCCCATTTGATACATTCATATAAATGTCCGCTATTTCCATGAAAGTAAATGGTTAATTGTCTCTTCTTTTTGATGCGTTTATGTTTAAATAATAATACTTCCAAAGTTTCATTGTCTGGGGTAATGATCTCTTGAATTGAAATATATTTAGGCAATAGGGGTATATTATCCGCAGATGGTTTGTAAGGGTTAAAGGTGAAGTAGTTAATTATAGGGCTGGAGATGAAGCTTATCATAGTGCGTTGTTGAATTAGGAAAATAAATTGTATATGTCACAACACATGAAATTTTTAAGAAAAGCATTGTTATTGACACTCTATAATATACGAAAAAAAGCTATGCAAGTCAAATTTATTTTTTAACGAGGAAAACGAAGCGATATTTAACGTCTTTTAGAATTTGCATTTTGTTGCACCTTTTCGGCAATTTTATCCTGACCTTTAATGCCAAAGGTTTTTTCTAAAGCCTCAAATGCTTTAAGCCCATGCCTATACTTCAAAAATTCATAGAGTAGGATGCTGTTTCGCTTTTCATCTATTAGTACAATATCATAGGTCATTGACTTTGATGTGCCTCTTTCACCCATAATATAAGCTTGATTTGTTTTGGCGCGTTCAATGGATAAAACAAGTTTTATAAAATCTATTTTCCCTAAAGGTTTCCAATCACCGAATTTATAATTCAGAAAACTTGCATACTTTTTATAGGTCTTTTGCTCAGTGTCAATTTGAAGGCCATTTGTTGTAGAAAAAAGAGCAATGCTGATTATTAATGTTGGAATAGCCAATAAAAAGTGAATAGATAATATCGCAAAAGAAATTAGAATACCAAACACACCATGGACTAAAAAGTTATTGGTGTTTCCTTCACTAATGTCTACTATCATCTAGAAAATTAAAAGTCCTAATATAAAAATAATTGTGCCAAGTCCCATCAGGAATAATGTATAGGGTAAAATGTCTTTTGGTTTTAAACCAGTAATCCCTAATAATGGCAGAGCCCAAAAAGGCTGTAACATATTAGTAAGTTGATCTCCATAAGCAATAGCCATAATACTTTCCGGAATAGACAGGTTTAAGTCTTGTGCAGCTTGAAGTATAATTGGTCCTTGAACGGCCCATTGCCCACCACCACTTGGCACAAAAATATTGACAATTCCAGCACTGAAAAAGGTATTTATTGAAAATGTAGTCGACGTAGATATGTCGACAAAAAAATCGGACATTAATCCCATTAATCCGCTGTATTTCATAATGCCGAGAATACCAAAATAGAAAGGGAACTGAATTAGAATTCCAGAAGAGCTGCCAATGGCATTATCTAATGCATTTAAGAATTTGAAAATACTTTGATGTAAAAGGAATGCCCAGCCTAACAGACTTAAATTAATAAAATCAGGCGTAATGGTTTTCAGTGAAATAACATCCGGTTTGATAAAAAAAAGATATAAAGTGTACAAAACGATTAAACTACCTATCATAGTGCTAAATAATCTATAATGGTCTAACTTTTCAGCTCCTATTAATTCTTGAGTTTCAAGCGTATTTCTTTTTTCTTTTTTCAATATTATTGGCTGCGATTTTACACGTTTCCCCATCCAATACATAGCCATTGGTAAAACTATCAACAGGGTAATAGATACTACAATGTTCATTGTTGAAAATACAGTTTCATTCATGGAAATGCGATCAGGAATTCCTGGTGTATCAGGTAATAAACTCAATAAATTCCCTGGTTCTGAAGCTTTAATTGGTGCTGATCCTGATAAGCCACCGTGCCAGACCATTAACCCTGAATAACCTGCAGCTCCAATCAAGCCGTAGTTTAAATTAAACTGACGCTCTTCGGCAAATTCGGCAACTTTTCTAGCGAAAATAGCCCCAAAAATAAGTCCTAGACCCCAATTGATCAAGCTGATTATTAGCGTCAATATTGTAACTATAAAAGCAGCTCTGGCGGTATTAGTGCAAAACTGAGTCAAATAACCAATGAATAGCTTAACTGGAGCGCTTAGGGCAAGAATATAGCCTAATACAAGCATTAGCATCATTTGGACAAGGAAAGGCAATTGCCAACTGCGCACCCAAGCTCCATCTTTCTGATCTAAACCCCATAAACCATTCTCCCAGTATTCAGCCAATTCCAAGATATGATTGCCAATTCCATTGGACTGACCTGTAGTGAAAATTAGGGCTAGTATAAAAGTAATTATAGTCAACCCAATGGCAATGCTAAGAGGAGAGGGGAGAGCTGCCCTAAAGCTGCGGATGAACTTTTCTGAAAAGGATGACATTGATCTGTTTTTCGTGAAGATAACAAAAAATAATAATTTTTTTATCTGGTCAATGGATACTGAAAAACTAACAAAAAAAGTGATTTAATTAAAGACGTATTGATTTGAAATTAATAAGTGCTTAACTTAATTTACACGTCAATTTTGAACAAAAAAACACCTGCTACTTGGGGTAACAGGTGTCGTAATACTTTTATCATATAGATTAGTTACATGAGCATTCCACCACAAACATTGATGGTTTGTCCTGTAATATATGCTGACATATCTGAGGCTAAGAATACAGTTGTATTGGCAACATCTTTTGGTGATCCACCTCGTTTTAAAGGAATAGCATCTCTCCAGCCTTGAACAACTTTTTCGTCTAGTGCCGCTGTCATTTCTGTTTCAATAAAACCTGGGGCAATGGCATTACATCTAATGCTTCTTGAGCCTAATTCTTGCGCGACAGATTTAGTAAACCCAATCATACCAGCTTTTGAGGCGGCATAATTTGCTTGACCTGCATTACCTGAAACTCCTACAACCGAGCTCATATTAATGATAGAGCCTTGTCTTGCTTTTAGCATTGGTCTTAATACAGCTTTAGTTAAATTGAAAGCAGACTTCATGTTGATATTAATCACATCATCCCACTGCTCTTCAGTCATCCGCATTAGTAAGCCGTCTTTTGTTATTCCGGCATTATTAACTAAAATGTCAATTTGACCAAATTCTTTTATAACCTCATCAGCTAGTGTTTGTGCTGAATCAAAATCAGAAGCATTTGATTTAAACCCTTTAATTGTACCACCATTGGCTGACAACTCTGCTTCTAGGGCTTTTGCTTTTTCATCTGATGATAAATAAGTAAAGGCTACAGTAGCGCCTTGCTCAATGAAAGTTCTTGCAATTTCCTTACCTATGCCTCTTGAAGCACCAGTGATGATAGCTACTTTACCGTCTAGTAATCCCATAAAATTTATTTTTTGAAGTTCAAATATAGAAATATTATTGTATAAAAAAAGCCCCTGAATTCAGGAGCTTTCATAAGTTTTTTTAATTTTCTGAAGGTGGCTCAATTAAAATTCTACCACAGTGTTCACAAACAATAATTTTCTTTCTTGCTTGGATGTCTAATTGTCTTTGTGGTGGAATCTCGTTAAAGCAACCGCCACAAGAATTTCTTTCAATCGAAACAACTGCCAATCCATTAATTGCGTTAGTTCTTAATCTTTCATAAGCTGTAACCAATCTTGGTTCAATGTTTTTCTTAGCTTTTTCAGATTTTTTAAATAATTTATCTTCGTCAGCTTCTGTTTCATCAATAATTGCCTGTAATTCAGTTTTTTTGATGTCTAAGTCCGCTTTTCTTTCTTCTAATTTTGCTGAAGCTTCTTCAATTGTTTCTTTCTTAGAGTCAATCTTAAATTTAGCCTCCTTAATTTTCTTTTCGGCTAATTCAATTTCTAAGCCTTGGTATTCAATTTCCTTAGATAAAGAATCATATTCTCTATTGTTACGAACATTTTTTTGCTGTTCTGAATACTTTTTTATCGCCTCTTGAGACTCTCCAATCCCATTTTTTTTATCAGAAATTTCAGTTTCTAAACTCTTTAACTCCTCATTCAAATTTTCAACTCTGGTAGATAAACCTTCAACTTCACTTTCTAATTCTTCAACCTCCAATGGTAATTCACCTCTAACTGTTCTGATCTTATCAATAGCAGAATCAATCACTTGCAAGTTGTATAATGCATTTAACTTTTCAGTCACAACACTTTCTGTACTTTTCTTAGCCATGTTTAATTAAAAATAATTTACGGGATTCGTTTTGCTTTCCGTCAAATAGGCTGCAAATGTAGTAAATTTTTTCGATAAAATCTCATGAATTAATTCAATTGTGAACTGTTCACTTTCAAAATGTCCAATATCGGCAATAATGATCTTATTTTCGGCGTCAAAAAATTCGTGATATTTAAAATCTCCAGTAATATAGATGTCCGCATCAACCCCTTTGGCATTAGGTAATAAAAAACTTCCAGATCCACCACACCAAGCCACTTTTTTGATGTTTTTTTGATGAATATTGGTATGCCTTATGACACCACAATTAAATATTGATTTTAGGTGTTTTAAGAAATCCAAAGTTGGCAATGGTTTGTCGAGTTCACCGTACATACCTGAGCCTTCATCATAATTTAAATTGTTGATCGGAACAATATCATAAGCAACAGATTCATATGGGTGGGTACTCAACATGGCTTGAATAATAGCATTTTTACGGTGTGTTGACATGAGAACTTCAAGTTTAACTTCTGGTTCATAATGTCTTTGGTTCTTTTCCCCAACATGTGGTGCAGCCTTTTCATTGGCCTTAAAAGAACCATTGCCTTCAGAGCTAAAACTGCATTCAGAATAATTTCCAATATGTCCTGCTCCAGCGTCAAAAAGTGCATTTAAAACACTGTCTTGGTGTGTGACTGGTGTGAATACAGATAATTTTTCTAAGGATTGGCTAGCAGGAGCCAAAATTTTAGGATGCTTGACACCTAGTAAATCACCAATTTTTTTATTGACACCAAGTTTATAATTATCCAGATTGGTATGAATGGCATATAAAGCAATGTCATGCTTAATAGCGCTAATTAAAACACGTTCAATGTAATTACTACCATTGATTTTTTTTAATCCTTTAAATACTATAGGATGGTGTGAGATGATTAAATTACAACCTTTTTGGATGGCTTCATCTACTGTTGATTCAAGGCAATCGAGTGAAATCAAAGCATTGGTCAGTTCCCAGTTTTTATCACCACATATCAACCCTGAATTGTCGTAGGATTCTTGACTTCCTAAAGGTGAAAGAGATTCCAGATAATTTGTGATTTCTTTTATTTGCATGATTCAAAATTAATAGAAATGACTAAATAAAAGAAAGGGAAATCCATTATATTTGTACATTATCAATTTTCAGAGCGATTCATGTCAAATCAGGTAGCATCACAAGAAGAATTTATTGAAGTTTACGGCGCCAAAGTTCACAATCTAAAAAATGTAACATTAAAAATCCCAAGAAATAAACTGGTGGTTTTTACTGGTTTAAGTGGAAGTGGTAAATCTTCTTTGGCTTTTGATACTATATTTGCTGAAGGTCAACGCCGTTATCTTGAAACTTTTTCAGCATATGCAAGGCAATTTTTAGGTGGCTTGGAACGACCTGATGTTGATGAAATACTAGGGCTAAGTCCTGTTATTTCCATTGAACAAAAAACAGTGAATCGTAGTCCCCGTTCAACGGTTGGGACTGTGACAGAAATCTATGATTTTTTACGTTTATTATACGCTAGAATTGGTGAGGCTTACTCTTATAATACGGGTGAGAAAATGGTTAAGTATACTGATCAACAGATTGTTGATTTAATTATTGAAAAATTTGATGGTTGTAAAATTGTCATTTTAGCTCCAAAAGTTAAAGGGCGAAAGGGACACTATAGAGAGTTATTTGAGCAAATTCAAAAAATCGGTTATTCAAAAGTTAGAGTTGATGGTGAAATTTTGGATATCGAAAAAGGAATGCGATTGGATCGTTATAAAATTCATGACATTGAAATAGTTATTGATCGAATTAAGGTAGATAAAGCGAATATGATCAGAGTTAGTGATGCCGTAAAATTGGCATTGCAATATGGTCAAGATGTGATGCAATTGTTAGATTTTGAAACAAATGAAACCACTCAGTTCAGTCGCTTCTTGATGTGCCCAACGACTGGTATTTCTTATGCGGAACCAGAACCTAATCTCTTTTCATTCAATTCACCATACGGTGCCTGTAAAAAATGTAATGGATTAGGCGTTACTTCAGAAGTTGACAGTAACAAGGTTATCCCTAATCCAAAAAAATCTATTAAAGAGGGTGGGATAGTTCCATTAGGTAAGCTCAGAAAGGATTGGATTTCTAATCAAGTAGAGATGATCCTTGAAGCGCATGGTTATAAAGTGACGGACAAAATTCAGGATATTGATGAAAGTATTATTGATAAATTGTTGATTGGGTTTGAAGAGGTATTGACTATTGGCGAAGAGAATAAAACAATTGAATTTGAAGGGATAGCCAATTTTGTGTTACGCCATTATGAAGAAAATCCTTCTCCAGCAGTAAAACGGTGGGCGGATAATTTCATGAATAAAATTGAGTGTTCATTATGTTTAGGCACAAGACTTAAAAAAGAATCTGAGTATTTTAAAGTTGATGGCAAAAGTATTGGAGAATTGGCTAAATGGGATATTAATGAATTGCATGATTGGTTCTCAGATTTAAATGATCGTCTTAATGATCGTCAATTAAAAATTGGAAAGGAGATTTTAAAAGAAATTAATAACCGATTGCAATTTTTGATTGATGTTGGTTTGTACTATTTAAACCTTAATCGCTCTTCTAAATCTTTGAGTGGAGGAGAGGCTCAACGAATCAGGTTGGCAACACAAATTGGGTCTGAATTAATGAATGTGTTATACATTTTGGATGAGCCAAGTATTGGTTTACATCAACGCGATAATTCCAGATTAATTAATTCATTAAAGCGACTTAGAGATGTTGGAAATTCTGTCATTGTGGTTGAGCATGATAAAGAAATGATGGAAGAGTCGGACTTCATTGTTGACATTGGTCCAAATGCCGGCGTTCATGGTGGCGAAATTACACAAGCTTGTCCAATTGATGAATTGAAATCAAGTGGCAGTATGACCGCAGGTTATTTGAATGGTGACCTTAAAATAGAAGTGCCTAAAAAACGTCGCAAAGGCAATGGGAAAACACTTCAGTTGCTTGGTGCGAATGGAAATAATCTTAAAAATGTTGACTTGAAGATAAAATTAGGCACTTTTACATGTGTGACTGGTGTGTCTGGTAGCGGGAAATCAACTTTAATTAATCATACGTTATATCCAATTTTGAATGCACATATTTACAATGGTGTTAAAAAACCCCTTCCTTACAAACAGATTAAAGGAATTGATCATGTAGATAAAGTTATTGACATTGATCAGGCTCCAATTGGTAGAACTCCAAGGTCTAACCCTGCAACTTATACTGGTATTTTTAGTGATGTTAGAACCTTGTTTGCGGAAATAGGAGAATCTAAAATTAGAGGTTATAAACCCGGGAGGTTTAGTTTTAATGTTAAAGGCGGACGTTGTGAAGCGTGCAGGGGTGGAGGTTTACGATTAATTGAGATGAATTTTTTACCTGATGTTTACGTTGAATGTGAAGAATGCCAGGGGAAAAGATACAATAGAGAAACATTAGAAGTTCGCTTTAAAGGGAAAAATATCAATGATGTTTTAGAGATGACGATTGAAGATGCCGCTGTGTTTTTTGAAAGTATTCCAAAAATAAAGAGGAGACTGGATACACTTTTATCAGTTGGATTAGGCTATATTAAAATCGGTCAACCCTCTACTACTATTAGCGGAGGTGAGGCGCAAAGAATTAAATTAGCTACTGAACTCTCCAAAAAATCCACAGGTAATACAATTTATATTTTAGATGAACCATCAACTGGTTTACATTTTGAAGATATTAAAATGTTATTGAGTGTATTGCAGCGTTTAGCTGATGAAGGTAATACGGTTATTGTGATCGAACATAATTTAGATATTGTTAAAGTAGCAGACTACATTATTGATATTGGACCTGAAGGGGGAAGACTTGGTGGTAAAATTTTAATTGAAGGTACACCAGAAGCTATTTGTAGAGATAAAAATACAACAAGTGATACTGTAAAGTATTTGAGAAAAGAATTAGTCTAAAAAAAACCGCTATTAGATCAAACCTAATAGCGGTTGATAGCTTAATAAGAATTAATAACTCCAAAGAAAGCCACCTGTCCAAGTACCAGTTGGTATAAACCCACCGAAGAATCCTGTCCAAGCAGCTGCAGGAGTGCAATCTCCAAGATTATCACTTCCGTAAGATGCACCTGTTGAAATATTATAACATTGAACGAAAGACCAATTACCGGTTGCTCCATAAACTGGTGTTACCATTGTAGATTGTGTTGGAAGAAGTATTACCCCGTTAATTGGTGTTTGCAATGGGTTCCAACAGGTACCATCAGTTGCCCATGGACGTACTTGAATTGTGTCGGTAGTTGATGTATTGGTTAAGGTGATTGAGCCGCTTTGTGCAAAACTCAAACTTGAACCTAAACAGATGACTAAAGTAATCAGTATTTTTTTCATTGATTTCATAATAATTTTTTTTATTTAATTAAAGTGAAGTAACCGGTAACTCCTATTGTTTCAAATATAAGGATTAATTCAATTATAATTTACTTATTATACTGATAATCAATAGTTAAAATCATTATTAGTTGAGTTGAATACATATTCAGCGGGTTTCGGTCGATTAAGTAAAAACCAATAGGTTGTAAACTATGAATTATCTGAAGCATTAGATAAAATAATATTATTTGGTTATACTAAATTAAAATTCTATCTTTGCACCCCAATTAGGGAAGCCGCAGGTCGATCGGTTATTATTTAACGCTCTCATATTCTCGACTAGTATGAGATACAAATTTAAACGCCAAAATGGCTAAAGAAACAAAAAAAGTTGAGGAGAAAGTAGAAGAAACTACTGCCCCTCAAGCAAAGGAAACTGCAACTCCTGCAGTAGAAGAAACTGCAACTCCAGCAGTGGAAGAAACAGAAGCTCCAGTAGAAGAAACAGAAGCTCCAGTAGCAGAAGAAGCTGCTCCTGAAGTGAAAGAAGTTGCTACTCCAGTAGCTGAAGAGGAAACAGCAGTTGTTGAAGAAAAGGAATTCGACTGGTATGCGTACGAAAATGATGGATATTCAGAAGAAAAAGTAAATGAATTAAATGGTATTTACGATCAGTCCTTAAATTCAATTGTTGAAAAAACTGTTATTGATGGTACAATTATCCAATTGACTGATAAAGAAGCTGTGGTAAATATCCAGTACAAATCAGAAGGTGTAATCGCTATCAATGAATTCCGTTACAACCCAGATTTAAAAGTTGGTGACGGTGTTGAAGTGTTTGTTGAAGCTTTAGAAGATAAATACGGACAATTAGTATTATCTCACAGAACTGCACGTGTTCACAGAGCATGGGAAAAAGTAAATGAGGTATTAAAAACTGGTGAAGTTATTACTGGTTTTGTTAAATGTAGAACTAAAGGTGGTTTAATCGTTGACGTATTTGGTTTAGAAGCATTCTTGCCAGGTTCTCAAATTGATGTTAAGCCAATTAGAGATTACGATATTTACGTTGGTAAAAACATGGAATTCAAAGTGGTTAAAATTAATCACGAATTCAAAAATGTTGTGGTTTCTCATAAAGCACTTATTGAAGCTGAATTAGAGGAACAAAAGAAAGTAATAATCGGTGGATTAGAAAAAGGACAAGTACTAGAAGGTACGGTTAAAAATATCACATCTTACGGTGTGTTTATCGATTTAGGTGGTGTTGATGGATTAATCCATATCACTGATCTATCTTGGGGTAGAGTTGGTCATCCAGAAGAGATTGTAACATTAGATGAGAAAATTAATGTTGTAATTCTTGATTTTGATGATAACAAAAAACGAATTGCTTTAGGTTTAAAACAATTACAATCTCATCCATGGGATAAATTAGATGAAAACTTAAATGTTGGTGATTCAGTTAAAGGTAAGGTTGTCATTTTAGCTGATTACGGTGCATTTGTTGAAATTTCAGAAGGTGTTGAAGGTTTAATCCATGTGTCAGAAATGTCATGGTCACAACATTTACGATCTGCTCAAGATTTCTTAAACGTAGGTGATGAGATTGAAGCTCAAATCTTAACTTTAGACAGAGAAGAAAGAAAAATGTCTTTAGGTATTAAACAATTAATGCCAGACCCTTGGGCCGACATTGAGACTAAATATCCTGTTGAATCTAAACACACCGCTGTAGTTAGAAACTTTACTAACTTCGGTGTATTTGTTGAGTTAGAAGAAGGCGTGGATGGTTTAATCCACATTTCTGATCTATCTTGGTCTAAGAAAATTAAGCATCCGTCTGAATTCTGCAAAGTAGGAGACAATATGGATGTTACTGTTTTAGAATTAGACAGAGACAACAGAAGAATTGCTTTAGGACATAAACAATTAGAGCAAAATCCATGGGATGTATTCGAATCTACTTTCGCTGAAGGAACTGTTCATCAAGGAACAATCATTGACGTGAAAAAGGATAAGATCACTATCGTTTCTTTACCTTATGGTGTTGAGGGAGTTTGTCCTAAAAAACATTTAAGAAAAGAAGATGGTGCTACTGCTGGAATTGAAGAAACTTTAGATTTTAAAGTGATTGAATTCAATAAAGATGCTAAGAAAATTGTGGTTTCTCATTTAAGAACTTTCGAAGAAGGTGAAGATAAGCCAACAACTAAAGCACCTAGAAAAACAAGTGGTGGTGGATCTAAAAACAGTTCTGTTGAAGCTAATAATAAGTCTAACGAAAAATCGACATTAGGAGATTTAGATGCATTGGCTGCTTTGAAATCAGAAATGGAAGGAAACAAAAAATAGTAAACTTCAAGTTTATTTATTATAGCTTTAAAAAGCCTCTTGATTTTCAAGAGGCTTTTTTTGTTTATTGAGTTTTATTTTTTCTGTAGGTTAATGGTGTGATGCCAATCATGTTCTTAAAAAAACGAACAAAAGCACTGCTTTCAGAAAAACCTAACAAGTGGGCAATTTCATTTATTCCAACCCCTTCTTTATTTAAATATGTTTTAGCCAAGCCAATTTGAATTTCATATTCAATCATTTTGAAAGAAGTGTTTTCTTCTTTCAGGTGCCGCTGCAGTGTTCTTGATGACATGTTAAGAGATTGTGCAGCTTGTTCAATTCCTATTCTTTTTGGTTTATGATTTAAAATGACTCTCTTGAGCTTATAAATTAAAGGAGATGAATGATTTAATTGTTGTATTTCGTGAGCAACGTTATGTTTTAAAGTCTCTAAGAGTCCAACTTTAATTGTTTTGTTTGATTGATCAAAGATAGATTGTGCAAAAATGATTTCTATTCTCTCTCGATTAAAACTAATGCTGCAATTGAAGAGCCTGTAATATTCATTAATTCGCTTTGGACGTTGACATGTTAAGTTAAGCCTTAAGGGATAATATTTTCTTCCTGTATAATTTACTATTGAGTTAATTGACGAAATTAAAGTCAAGTCTGTAATTTGCTGAGTGAGTTTTTGGTCCAGTATAGCCCAGTTTGGATGAGGTTCAAATGATACAATATATCTTCCATCTTTAATTTTAAGCTGGCATTCAAGTGCGTCACTAATCAATTTACTATAGTGCACAGCGTTCTTAAATGCTTCTTCTAGTGTAGCACTATTGTTCATGATGTCGTCAACATACTTGGTGGCTTTTAGTGACATTTGTTCACCAATATGTAGTCCTAGACAATCATCTTTTAATGCTGAACTAATATAGTTTATTGCCATTAAAGTTCTTTCATAGGAAATATATTTTAAAGAATCCAAAGCACTTAGATCAGCTAAGACTTCTTTCTCTATTTTTTTTCTATCAAGGCCATTATCAACACCATATTGTATCAAATCTTTTAAAATGAATACTGAAAAATACATCATACAAATATGGCGCAAAAAGTCAATTTTATAAAATTTTTCCCTGTTAAATTTGTCAATAAATAATATTTAACATGACAGCAAAAAAAATGATATTGTCCGTTATTCTGGCATTTTTAGTAAGTAATCTATTTACAACTCTATGGTATATGCTTACCGATATTGAGAATGAAGTGCCTTTCAGGAGGATAGAAATTAACTATGGTGCGTTGATGCTTAATCATCTAGTATATGCACTTGGTTTAGTGTATTTATTCCCTTTCTTTTATCAAGTTGATCAACGGTTGCATAGAGGAGTGATTTTTGGTGCCGTAATTGCAGCAATTATGTTTATTCCAACAGGTTTAGTAGTTAGGTCAATTTGGACTGTGGAAATCAACACCATTTTTTTAATGAATATTGTCGCTCATTTGTTTATTGGTAGCATGATGGGAGGAGTTGTAGCTGTAGTTTATAATTATAAAAATAAATAATATGATACCATTTGCAAATAAGGACATTGAAAAGTATTTAAAATCTTTATCAGAAGCGCAACAAGACATTGTACTAAAAATAAGAGATATCGTATTATCTGCTGATAATAAGATGAAGGAAGGAATGAAGTGGGGTAGTATAGCTTTTTTTAATAAAAAGAATATCTGTGGTTTTCGTATTGCTAAAGGACATGTAACACTGCTCTTCATGGAAGGTGCCAAACTCAATGATAAATTGAATATCTTGGATGGAAATGGTGCTAAGGCCAGAACTTACAAAGTTTCATTTGGGGATAAGATCAACACTGACGCATTGACGGACTTAGTTAGACAAAGCTTGGAATCAGGAATGTAGTATATTTCTGATTGTTAGAAAATTCAAATTCATGTTTTTTGTTATGACTACTTTAATAGCATATTTGCTTCTAGTTATATTGATTAAATCAATATAACTATAAAAATAGTTGTATAATTATAAATATAGTTGTATGTTTGTGTCATGAAGAAAGAATTGACTAAAGCAGAAGAGCAAATAATGCAGGCCATTTGGACTGTAAAAAAGGGGTTTGCTAAAGATATTTTAGAGCAATTAAAAGATCCAAAACCAGCTTATAATACTGTTTTAACAGTTGTTAGAGTGTTGGTTCAAAAAGGATTCGTAAAGTTTAAGACTTATGGAAAGTCTAACGAATATTATCCCACCATTTCTAAAGCTGAATACTCCAAAAATCAATTACAACGTCTTAAAAAGAACTATTTTAATAATTCTAGCAAGGAACTGCTGTCTTTTTTTGTAAAGGAAAATCAGATTGATTTGAATGAATTAGACGATTTATTAAGCCTGCTTAAAAAAGATAATGATGACTGATTTATTAAAATTTTTATTGGAAATAAATTTGCTAATTGTTATACTTTCAGCGGTTTATTTTGCGATTAAGAATCGACTTTCTTTTTTAATCAGAAGAAGACTGATCATTAGTATTCCGCTTTTAGCAATTAGCGTTATGTTGATACATAACATGTTAGTTTACATGAATCCAGGGGATATGATAGCTGTTATTGAGCTTGATTTAATTAATTTGAACTCAATGCTAACCACAAAGTCTTCATTAGAATTGAGTTGGCAGATATTCTATTATATCGGTATATTGATTTTTCTTTTAAGATTTATTGTTAAGCTTTTAAGGGTACTTTATTTTTTCAAAAAAGCGACGAAGGTTGATTCTGGGGTTAAATTATTAAGTTCAGCAAATAAAGATTCTTTCTCATTTTTCAATTACATCCATTTGAGTACTAACTTGGATGCCGTTGAAAAACAAGTGGTACTAGATCATGAGCTAGTCCACGTCCATCAAAAACATACGCTTGATATTGTAATTATGGAGTTTTACCATGCCCTTTTATGGTTTAATCCTTTGTTATTACTTCTTAAAAAAGAAATGGTGTATGTTCATGAGTATGAAGTTGATGAACGGATGTATGGTAAATACAGTGATGAATATATCAAGTATTTATTATCACAAAGTTTAGGAACACATTCTACTCAACTATTATTAACCAGTCAGTTTTACAATGGTTTAAGTCTGACTAAAAGAACAAAACAAATGAAAAATAAAACAAAAAATAGGAATTTACTATTACTATTGATGCCAGTTTTGGCCATTGCATTAACTTTTATTTCATGGACAAATGTTGTTGATTCAAATGATCAATTTGACCAGGACAAAGAGAAATTATACGAAAAAGTTGACATTCAGCCAAAATTTAAAGGTGGGCAAGATGCTATGGTCAAGTATATGGTCGAGAACGTAAAATATCCTGAAGAATGTAAAAAACAGAATATTCAAGGAACAGTTTACGTTGGGTTCATTGTTAGAAAGACAGGTGCTATTGATGAGGCAAAAATTCTAAGGAGTGTTAATTCATATATAGATGCTGAGGCCTTAAGGGTGATTAAAAGTATGCCTAATTGGATTCCTGGAGAAGATAAAGGTAAAAAGGTAGATGTAAAATATACAATTCCGATTAATTTTAAACTATAAATCATTAATGCAAATCCCATCTTTACAAGGTGGGATTTGCTATTTATTTTCTCCGCTAAACACCTCTGGCAAATTAACCAAATATACTTTCTCTTTAGCTCGTGTAACAGTTGTATAAAGCCATCTCATAAAAGATAAATCCCACATGTCGTTAACAAAATAACCGATATCAATAAAGGCAACATCCCATTGCCCACCTTGAGCCTTGTGACCTGTAATGGCATATCCAAATTTAACCTGTAACGCTTGAAAATAAGGATGATTCATTACCAAGCGATTTCTGATTTTTTTATTCCGTTCCAAAGGGTATTCTTCTATTGCAATCCTATAAAATAAGCCAGTCAATTCATCTCGAGTTAGTGATGGACCATCTGATCGAATGGAATTAATATTGATTTTAAATTCCTGTTCAGGCATGTCAGGATAGTCAATTAATCTGGCAGAGATATCTGCAAATTCAAAGCCAAATAGTTGTTCTCTTCTAACCACCTTTAAAACTTCAATGAGTTCGCCATTGGCTAAGAATCCAGCTTCTGTTTTTTCGTCAACCCAAAAGTAATTATTCTTGGTAACCATTAATATATCACCTGCATTCAATTCATCCTCTTGCCACAAGATACGGTGGCGAATTTGTTGATTAAATAAGTTGGCTCGCTTATTAGACCTTGTGATAACAATCACTTCATCTTGTCCATAAAAATTAATGTTCGACTCCAATTCATCTTCTAATTCTGTACCATTGACAAAGAAAACTTCTTTGTCATCTTGATGCAAAACAGGAATATCATTTGTAAAACTTCTCAATTGAGTAGCCAGTTTTAAGACACCTGATAACTCATCTTGTCTAACAATTTGTAGAAGTTGGATATGTTTAATACTAAATGAAAAGGTTGATTTTAAATATTTAGTATCTAATGCTGGACTAAGTTCTGTTCCGATTGGGGGAAGTTGACCCGAATCACCAATAAAGATTAGTTTACAATTATAACCACTGTAAACATACTCAACAAGATCATAGAGCAGATCCCTTTGAGAGAAGCTAGAGTCATTTGAATTTAAGTTTGAAGAAATCATTGAAGCTTCGTCAATGATGAAAATTGTATTCGTATGAAGGTTTTTGCCTAATTTAAAATAAGAGCTTCCATCTCCTGTGTCATTAACAAAATAAATTTTTCTGTGAATAGTTGATGCTTTAGTTTTGCTATAATTAGATAAAACCTTTGCGGCTCTACCTGTAGGGGCTAAGCTAATTGACTTTATTTTAAAATTATTCAATGTGTTAATAAACGCAGAAATCAATGTTGTTTTTCCCGTTCCAGCATATCCAGTTAAAATAAAAAATTCAAGATCTTCATCATTTGATAGAAAATCAGTCAATAAATCAATCGCCAAATTCTGATCTCTTGTTGGAATAAAATTAAATTGATTTTTAAATTCTTGTTTAAATTCAATATGTTTCAGCTTATTTTTCAGTGGTCGAGTTATTGAGTTAAATATGTAAAAAAAATATTGACTGAATTCAAATGCAATAAAAAAAATTGTAGATTTGTTGTCGGTGATAAAGCTAAGCACAAATTTAAACTAAACTATGAGCTCATTTGAAACTTTTGACAATCTGAAATATCAATTTGGTCGTTTTATAGGTCCTGTTCTATGTATTATGTTAGGTACATATTTATTTTTTAAAACCGTTATCCCAACAGCTGTTCTACAATTTGACCCCAATAGTGATGAGCCATACGTTCATAGTCTTGTTCAAGATAGTCCTGAATTTAGAATTGCGGCTTTGTTTTTAATCCTAGTTGGTATTATTTGGGTGCTTTACATTTTCAATGTACTTAAATCATTTATTGGAATTGCAGTAACAGTACTCTCCTTAGGAATTGCGGTTTTCCTTGCATATATGGATTTTTCAATTGTCAAAAAGGATGTAGACTTTAACAGTAGAAAGGAAATGATTTTTAAAGAAATTAAGGGCAGAATCAATGATGTGAAAATTGCTCAAAACGAATACAAAAATGAGTTTGGATACTACACTAATAATTTTGATTCTCTGATAGACTACGTTAAAAATGGTAAAACCATAAAATATGAAAGAAGTGGGGTTTTACCAAACAGACCCCTAACTCGAGAAGAGGCAGATTTAATTTATGGAAAAAGGGCCAATAAAGCGCTAGACAATAACATCACTGATGTTGAGGCTAAGATCCTATTAAATAAAATGGAGAACCCTCCAGCTGATTTAATCGGAATTGTTCGGGATACAGTTTATGTGCCAATGATGGAGTCTGTATTTGCGGCGCCTACTTATTTGGAGCAAAGAAATAAAAAGGATTTAAAATTTGATTTTCACCCTGATTCTCTTCGAGTTATTCCTTTTACTAATGGTGAAGAAATCTTATTAGATACTGGTTCTGTGACAAGAGGGGATATGAGAATTTCAACCTTATTAATTCAAATGCCACATAAAATTGATACCTCATTCACACACAAGATTGGAGATGTTAATGATAATTCATTAAAGGACAACTGGTCACTGAAATAATTTGTCTATGATTCCAGCCCCAAGTGATGCCTATAAGTATGCTTTGTGCATGGAATTGCAGTCTGATTGTTTTAGATATACCATTGTTGATGCAGACACCAAACAAGTAAGTTTTTTTAAGGAGGTTGAGTTTGAATTGTATGATAAGGAGAGTTTATCTGAATTATTGAGTGAACCGCATTTTGAATTAGACTATAAGTCGATTTCTGTTAGTATTTCAACTTCAAGAACTACCTTAGTTCCAACAACAGTTTTTAACACTTCTTCGGCAAAGGCTATTTTTAATTTGAACCATACTGAACCGATTGATAATATTGATTATTCTCGTTTACCAGCTTTAGGACTTGTAACTATTTATGAATTGCCGCTCTGGATTAAGAGCATATTCATCAAACGATTTTTAAGAATTAAAGTCTTACACCAATCAACAGTTTTACTGAAAGGTATTTTTAATCAACCAACCTTCAAAATTAGAGCTCACCTTCTCAAAGAAAATGGCTTATTCTACTTGTTAATCACAGATAAAGGTAAATTGACTTATTTTAATTTATTCAATTCATCTGAAATTGCTGACTTAGTATACTACTATCTGTTTGTGTTAGATCAAAAGGAAATTGATCAGGAAAAGATTCCATTACATGTTTATGGTCTTAACCCAAGCCATGAAGATATCAGAGAAATTAATAGATTGTTATCTCATCCAGTAGAAGTATCAACTAATACCGAGGAGAACAGTAATTTCATGTTAATTAGCCAATTATTGTGCGTGTAATAAGAGGGAAGTATAAAAGCAGACGGTTTTCGCCGCCTAAAAATTTCCCGTCAAGACCAACAACGGATTACGCCAAAGAAAGTCTATTTAATATCATTGAAAATAGGTTATATATTGAGGGTATTGCGGTCCTCGATCTATTTGCAGGTACTGGAAATATTAGCCTTGAATTTTTATCTCGAGGAGCCAGTCGTGTCCTTAGCATAGATAATCACTATGTTTCATATAAGTATATGAAAAAGACGCAATCAGAATTAAAAGAGACTACTTGGACAATTCTTAAACAGGATGTTTTTAAATTTATACCTAAATTAGAACAACGTTTTGATCTAATTTTTGCAGATCCACCATTTGGATTAAAGGATGTTCTAAGTTTACCAGAACTAATTTCGTCTTCTAATTTACTAGAGGAAGATGGAGTCTTAATCATTGAACATGGAAGAGAAACGGATTTTAGTCATCATGCTTTTTTTGAGGAAATTAGAAAATACGGAGGTGTAAATTTTAGTTTTTTTAAAATCAAATAGAAAGATTAAATTATGAAAAAAATTGGTGTGTTTCCAGGCTCATTTGACCCTTTTACAAAAGGGCATGAGAACATCATTATTAGGTTTTTACCTTTATTTGACCAAATTATTATAGGGATTGGTGGAAATACCTCCAAAAAATACATGTATACCCTTGAAAGTAGAATGGCTCATATCCAATCTATTTTTGAAAACGAACCAAAAATTGTCATTGAACAGTATCAAAAGTTAACGGTTGATTTTTGCATAGAAAAAAAGGCGCAGTATTTGTTAAGAGGTTTAAGGAATACAGCAGATTTTAATTACGAAAAATCAATTGCTTTAATGAATAATGAGCTACAGGGTGTAGAGACATTATTTTTAATGACTGATGCTAGATTATCTCATTTAAGCTCTACCATTATTCGTGAAATTGCTAAAACTGGAGGTGATATTTCTGCCTTTGTAACAAATAAGGATAAGCTGATTATACAATAGATGACAAAAAATATTCTTATACAAATTTCAGTATTATTGGTGAGTATATGGGGTCGTTCTGCCACAATTGAAGGATTTGCCCCAGCGTTTGTCGGTCAAGAGATTAGTCTTTATACTTATAGCGATTATTTGACATTAACCAAGGTTAAAATCGGCAGTTCACAGGTCAATTCAATAGATTCCACTTTTACAATTAAATTTGAGGTTAAGCAAATTATCAAAGCTTTTTTCGAAGTTGGTAATACTGAGGCAGAATTATACTTAGCACCAGAAACAGATTACAAATTATATTATAAACTAAGAGATAATACACCAACTTCTTTTGCTAAACAAAAAGCAAGTACTTTTTTTGTTGGTTTGGATACAGCTGACATAAATTACAAAATACTCAGATATGAGAATTGGTTTGATGAATATATCTACTTGCATCAATTAGATATCGCTAGACACGGTTTCTCACCTTATATTGATACGTTTAAAATTTATGCTTATCAAGCTTACGCTTCAGAGCAAAACGGATACTTTAATAATTTTATACGTTACCATATTGCTAATCTTGAGCGAACAAAGGATCATTCTAAATATATGAAGTCTAAAATGGCATTTTATGAAGAATATATTGAACCCTTCCCAATTTATCCCTATAATGACCAGTACATGGTGTTCATGAAATCACTTTATAGTAATGATGTGAATAGTTTTCATACTCAGGTAAAGGCTGAAATTATTCTAGCATTCGATTATGCAAGCCCAAGCCGTTTAATGAAAGCAATGGGGAAGGATCCTATGTTTAAAAAACCTGAATTAAGAGAATTGATGATGGTTAACATGCTTGGTAATGCCTATTATTTAAGACAGTTTAATCGATCTAATATTCAAGTGATGTTAGATTCTGTTAGCCGATATGCTAAATTCCAAGAGAATGGAGTGGCAGCAAAAAATATGTTGAGTTATTTAACAAAAGTAGAGGCTGGTTACCCAGCACCAGAAATTAGTTTAATAGATCAACATGGTGAAACAGTTAGTTGGGGCAAATACAAGGGGAAATTTATCTATATTAGTTTTTTCACAACTTGGAGTGCTGATGCAGTAAATGAGATGAAATTAATGGAAGAGTTGCATCTCAAATTTGGAGATTATGTCGAATTTGTTTCATTTTGTACTGATAAAGATACAACTGCGTTTAAAACGTTTTTAAAAAATAATCAGAATCTAACCTGGTCGATAGTTTACGTTGGAGATAATCATCCAATGGTTAAAGAGTTTAAGGTGCTATCATCCCCTCATTATGTGTTAATTGATAATGAGGGTTTTATTGCCCTTTCTCCTGCAAAAGGTCCGTCACCTGATGGAGAATATAATACAATAGAACGGACATTTTATTTTATTAAAAAAGAAATGCTTAAGTAATACGAACGGTGTTTTGAACTTTGACTTTAATGAATACTGTGATTACATTGAGGACATAGTTTACCTGAGCTCTTATCAATAGTTTTGATTGTTTCATTGGCATCATTCATCAGACAAAATGCATTATCACAATGTCTAAGACCTAAAACATGCCCAACTTCATGATTAGATATTCTTGTAAATCGGGTGAGGTATTTAGATTGATTTACTTTTCGCTTTAAACGGTAGGAGGAAACTACGCAAGAATGACCTCTGATTCTACCCAATCCGAAAATAGCCCAGTCAGTATAGGTTGATGCAGGGGTTTTAATTTTTCCAGTTTTTTGATCCATTTTTGTTATAGCAATGTCAGTCCCTGTAATACCTAACATGATATCAATGCTATCAGGTCGGTGTCTATCTAGCCAATTAAGAACAGAGTCAGCACGATACCGCCTAGATTTAATAGTTGAAATCATGCGTTCAGGTAACTTGGCTTTTGGTAAAATGATTATTTCACAATCATAAGCAATTGCCAATGAGTCTTTCAAAGCTGAAAATTCTTGGGTTGTAAAGTCTGAAAACGGTTGAATTCCAATGACCGTATCCTGATCAATTTTCTTAGTACAACCTAACGCAATAAAAATAAACAGTAATATGGGTAATTTGAATATATTAAGCATCTACTGCTTGAAGGGTGTTCATTAATAAGGAGGCTATTGTCATTGGCCCAACACCACCAGGAACAGGTGTAATATATGAAGCCTTTTTTGAAACTTCGTCAAATTTAACATCACCTAGTAGTTTGAAACCAGATTTTTTAGTGTCGTCCTTAACTCTTGTAATACCAACATCAACAACCACAACACCATCTTTAACCATATCACCTGTTACATATTCAGTTATGCCAAGTGCAACAATCAAAATATCAGCAGACCTAGTAATCTCTGCTAAGTTTTGCGTACGAGAATGTGTTAGAGTAACTGTACAGTTACCAATCTTGCTTTTTCGAGCCATTAAAATACTCATTGGTGAACCAACAATATGACTTCTACCCATTACCACACAATGTTTGCCTGATGTTTCAATATTATATCGATCCAATAATTGTACTATCCCATATGGTGTTGCTGGTAAAAATGATGGTAAATCTAATACCATCTTACCTAAGCTTTCAGGATGAAAACCATCAACGTCTTTTAATGGAGAAATGGCTTGTGTAACTTTTAGTTCATCAATATGTTTTGGTAATGGTAATTGAACGATATAGCCATCAATATCAACATTATTATTGAGTTTTTTTATTTCTGTTAGCAGATCTGCTTCAGTGATATCCTCAGGTAAGCGAACTAGAGTAGAGTCAAAACCTACATACTCGCAAGCTTTTACTTTTGCGTTGACATATGTAATACTGGCGCCATTGTCACCAACTAAAACTGCAGCTAAATGGGGCACTTTGTTTCCTTTCTTTGTTCTTGCTTCAACTTCTAATTTTATCTCATCCTTAATATCTTGAGAAGTCTGCTTTCCGTCTAATAATACCATATCTGTTCTCTATTCTTTTAAAATTATTGTGATACTGTCAAATATAATAAAAAAAGAAAGTCTTGAAAGTCTCAATGGTTAAGTATATCGTGTAGGACAATTTTATGAATGATTATCTGGATAGGGTTTCAGCTTTTGTAATAACCCAGCGAGTAACCTCCTGTTCAAAATTTAACGATCCTGGAATAGTGATGTGACTTTTCACAAATGAAAAATCAATTTTTTTGAGGGTTTTATTTGGGGAAGGATTCAATGCATAAGGTTCACAATATAAATTGTTGATTTTGAGTACATCAAAGAAGTGTTTGATAGATGCTTTAAGCAAAACGGATCCAAATCCTTGTCGTCTTTTAGTTAGGATCCCATAGGTGCAAATGCATGTATGCCGATTCTCCATACCTAAGTTGATTGACATTACAGTGACCAATCGCCTTGTTATTAAGTAACCAAATTAAAGCATAAGATTGCTTTTGAGTTATAGGAGACTTGATTTGAGACAATAACATTGTAATTAAGTCTTCCCATTTAGGTAATCTTTTTAAATCCACCCCCATGCCAATTAAAAAGTCTGAAGAGGAAGTTAGCCAATAGTCAGTTATTAGTTCAACATCAGTGGATTCAATGGGTCTGATAGAAAGTTGGTTATGCATAATTTATTCTAAACAATAAGCATAATTATTTTTTTTAAATGAATTTTTAGATTTTATTTGTAACATAAAATTTTGTTAATGAATACGATATGCATGAAATAGGGTTTTTCCTGTAAAAAAAGAACAGGGTTTTCCCTGTATTAAAAATAGGATTTATCCTCTTGATTTAGAGACTAATAATATCGACTTTTAGCTTGCTTTAACAATTTAGGTTGAGCGCAATAATTAAGTAATAATCTAAAACTCAAATTTTATGGATCCTTTTCTTGGACAAATTCAGCCGTTTGGATTTAATTTTGCCCCTCGAGGATGGGCAAAATGTGACGGACAATTAATGCCAATTTCTCAGTACAGTGCTTTATTCTCATTGTTAGGTACAATGTATGGTGGTGATGGACGAACTACCTTTGCTTTACCTGATTTAAGAGGTAGGAGTATTGTCCATGTTGGAAATGGCCCTGGTTTGACGCCGATCACTCAAGGTGAAAAAGGTGGCGTAGAAAGTCTGCACATTACTTTGCAAAATATGCCTTCGCATTCACACGTTTTGCAAGATGGTGTAGCGCACGTTAATGTATACACTACAGAAAATAACAATGGGTCAGCTGATTCTGATGGTGGCGCAAATGGATTAGGTACTGGTGGTACAATGCCTGAAATTTATAGAGAAAGTCCCACTACTGCTGATCACGTTGGAGGGGTTTCAATTTCAGGATCTACAAATCCAAATGGAGGAAGCATCCCAATGTCTTCAAGAAATCCATTTTTAGGAATTAATGTATGTATTGCATTACAAGGTATATTTCCTTCAAGAAGTTAATTAAATAGTCAATAAAAGTTAAAGGAGGCCGATAAAGGCTTCCTTTTTGCAATTTAAATGAATACTAAATTAAATATTGGTGTATTAATCCCTCAATCAAAGGCTTATCCCTTAATGGGTAAAGAATTTGTCAATGGATTAAAGTTAGGACTAGATTATTCAACAGATGTTAATTTAAAGGTCGAAAGTATTGGCTTGGGTGAAGATCCAAATCAGTTAATCAATATCATTCAAAAACAAATTAATCAAGAGGATGTAAAATTATTTACCGGATTACTAGGCCATTTTAGATTAGATCAAATTGCTGATTTTGTTTCTGCTAACGAAGTGCCATTGATTTATTCTGATTTAGGAGCTTCATCACCAATAACTGCAAGGGATTTTGTGTATTCAAATTCTTTTGATTTGTATGGTAGTACTTTAAAAATTGGACAATATTTTTCAGATCAAAATATCAATAATATTGTAACTTCTACATGTTATTATGAGGCAGGATATAGTTTTATAGAAGGATTGGAATCTGCGTTAAAAGAAAACCAAAACACAAGTTTTTCCGGTCATTTTATAACACCACTCAATCCACGAGAAAATGAAGCGGAAATCATGCGGCAATGGATGATGGACATTAATCCTGATGCGGTTTTTGCATTTCATAATGGTGTTTTTGCTAAGGAACACGCTGATTATTTGTCAATTAATAAGCTTTATAAGGAGTTTTCAATTTATACATTACCTTATTCTGTTGATCAAAAGCTTTTAGATGAGTTTCCTAATGTATTCGAGTGCGTAAAATCAATTTCAAGCTGGTTCCCTGAATTGAAATCACACGAAAATCAATTATTTGTTTCTAAATATAAATTAGAATTTAAAAAGACTCCTAGTTCATTTGCTTTACTTGGATATGAAAACGGGTTGATGATCAGAAGCGCACTAAATTTCAAAGCAAATGAAAATTCAACTACAATTAATCAAAATATCAAATCGCTAAATCTGGAAGGCCCTAGAGGACAAATCTCATTTGAAACAGAAAACAATAGAACAGAATTTGGTCACTATATATGGAAAATTATTAAAAGTGAATCCGGTCAGATGATAAGAGAAATTGAAAAAAAAATTGAACCAATTGAGTCAATTATAATACCAAAAACAAAAACTGAAAATGGTTGGTATAATGCCTACCTCTGTCATTAAAATTAATAAATCTAAATCTTATGAAATTATTATTAACTATATCTGCCACACTGATATTCTCCATCATGGCAAAAGCACAATTATCGGCAGGAGATATTGCATTTATTGGGTGGAATACTGATTCACCTGATGGCTTTTCGATTGTCACATTAGCAACGATTCCTGGAAGTGAAGAAATTTATTTTACGGATCAAGGGATAATAAACTCATCAACTTGGCTTTCAAATTCTGAAGATCATTGGTTATTTACAGCTCCAGCAGGAGGAATTTCGTGCGGAACTGTGATATCTTTTATCGAAAATACTGCGGATGTTTTAACTATTTCAGGAGTAACTGGTGCGACCATGGTACATCAATCTGGAACCGGATTATTTAGTTTATCTGGAGGAGATCAAATGATTGCATACCAGGTAACTACTCCCGGTGTTCCAACTTCTCCAAGTAGCGCAACTTTTATAGCAGCGGTTCATGGTGATGATGGTGGGGGGACATGTCTAGACGGTTCTACTGGTTGGAATATTTCTTCATGTGTCAGTTCTACAGGAGAATCAATTATCCCTCCTGGATTAACCAACGGTGTAAATTGTGTTTCTCTCTTTCCTGCAACAGGAACGGAAGTAGATAATGCAAAATACACAGGTTCATTAACTGGAACCGCTTCTGCTGTTAGAGCCTTGATCAATGATGAAACCAATTGGACATCAAATAATACAACAACATATACGATTACACCTAGCGGTTATACAGCCTCTATTACTTGTCCAGCGCCTTGTTCAGACCCAACAGTGCCAACGGTAACATTTACACCTTCGACAGTTTGTGCAGGTAATAATGCTACTTTAAATATTACAGGATCATTAAATGATGCGACAGCATGGCATGTTTATACTGGCTCTTGTGGTGGTACAGCTGTTGGAACAACCGCCGGTTCTTCAATAGCAGTAACACCAACTGGTTCGAGTACGACTTATTTTGTAAGAGGAGAAGGCGGTTGTGTGACACCTGGGTCTTGTGGATCAGTTACAGTAACAGTTACGGCTTTAGATGATGCCTCATTTGGTTATAGCGCATCAACTTATTGTGTTAATGCAATTGATCCAACACCAACCATTACTGGGCTAGCTGGAGGAACATTTTCTAGTTCACCTAGTGGTCTGTCTTTAACGGCAGGAACTGGTGCCATAGATGTGAGTACATCTACACCAGGGACATATACGGTAACTTATACGACCAATGGGTCTTGTCCTAACTCATCAAATGTAAATGTGACCATTAATGCTTTAGATAATGCTTCGTTTAGTTATTCTGCAGCATCTTATTGTCAGACGATTTCAGATCCAACACCAACCATAACTGGTTTAGGTGGCGGAATTTTTTCAAGTTCTCCGGGTGGATTGAGTTTGATTAGCGGATCCGGTGAAATTGATTTAAGTGCATCAACACCAGGAGTATATGCAGTAATGTATACAACTAGCGGATCTTGTCCAAACTCTTCAAATGTCAATGTAACAGTGTCAACCGGTAGCAGTACTGCTATCTGCCAAAATATTTCTGTATTTCTGGATGGCGCAGGAAACACTACTATTACAGCGGCAGATTTGGACGCAGGGTCTTCTGTATCCTGTGGTACCTTATCGCTAAGCGCTTCTCAAACTAGTTTTACATGTGCTGATATTGGACCAAATAATGTCACTTTAACCGCTTCAAATGGTTTGGGCAATTCTGACAATTGTGTTGGTGTAGTAACTGTAATTGATACGGTTTCACCTGTCATCACGTGTCCTGGTAATCAAACGGAAACACCTAATGCGAGTTGCCAGTTTACTTTACCAAGTTATACTAGTTTAGGAACGGCTTCAGACAATTGTTCAGGCTCGCCAACGATTACCCAGTCTCCAGCTGCAACAACTGTTATTTCAGGCAACACTACAATTACATTAACGGCTGATGATGGTAATGGCAATACAAGTTCTTGTACTTTTGACGTCATTTTAAATGATGTTACAGCGCCAAATGCAGTTTGTCAAAACATTAATATATTCCTTGATGGTGCTGGAAGTGCATCAATTGTAGCAGCAGATGTTGATGGTGGATCTACTGATAATTGTTCCGGCATAACATTAAGCGCAAGTCCAACAACTTTTACATGTGCTGATATAGGTACAAATACAGTTACGTTGACAGCAACAGATGGTAATGCAAACCAAGCTAATTGTACAGCAACAGTAACGGTGATTGATAGTACTTCACCAACGGCGATCTGTCAAAATCATAGTTTAACACTAGATGGTTCAGGTAATGGCACATTGGTTGCTTCTGACCTTGATGGTGGTTCTTCAGATAATTGCAGTACGGTGTCATTAAGTGCTTCTCAAACAGCATTTACAATAGCAGATGTTGGAACAGTAAATGTGACGCTTACAGTGACTGATGGAAGTAGTAATACAAGCACGTGTGTGGCACAGGTTACAGTAAATGCCGGTGTTTCTATTCCAACAACAGAAATTGTAGATGCCAATTGTGGTACGACTGTAACCATGTCAACCAATGTTTTTACAACACCCGTTGCAGGAGCTGTTTCATACAGATACGAATTGGTTGCAACAACCGGCCCATCACAAACACTTATTGTGAGCAGACCAAATCCTTTGATCAGACCTAATTTAGTCCCAGGGATTTCATTTGGGACAACTTACTCTGTAACTGCAGCAGTGGCAATGTCACCGGGAGTATATGGTCCTTATGGTAGTACACCTTGTTTAATTACAACACCTTCAATAGCGAGTTTGAGTTCTTCGCTGTTACCTGGAGATTGTGGTATAACATTAAGTAGCATGAATCAAAACCTGTATGCCAATAGCGTATCGGGCGCAGTGATGTATGAGTTTAAATGGACAGAAATAAGTACCAGTACTGATTATCACAGAACCAGAACGACTCCTGTCATTAGAGCTAATCTATTAAGTGGAATTAGTTATGGAGAGGTCTACTTGGTATCCGTTCGATTCCAAGCCCAAGATGGAATATGGAGTCCTTATGGTCCTATTTGTTCAGTTACCACACCCTCTGCAGCAGCCTTGCTAACTAACGTTGTGCCCTCAGATTGTAATGCTACATTGACCATGTCAGATCAAATTGATGTCACTCCAATATCAGGTGCTATTTATTACGAGTATCGCTTTGATGATAATGCGGGGAATGTATATAATAGAATAATCAATGCACCATCCGTGCGTGGAAATCAGGTTGTAGGATTAATAGATGGAACTTATGATGTTGATGTTAGGTGGCAGCAAGGAAATGGTACTTGGAGTGTTTATGGTACAAGTTGTTCAATTACAATTGCGCCAGTTCCTGGAAGTCCAGCTTTTGTTTTAAATGATAA
>Ga0316189_10000112_pt1 | contig 71861 bp, 56 predicted proteins | sample LowCovwburrow_MG_FD_204930 | JGI IMG/M metagenome (GOLD analysis project Ga0316189, IMG submission 204930) | Coastal sediment microbial communities from Maine, United States - Lowes Cove worm burrow | ecosystem: Environmental > Aquatic > Marine > Coastal > Sediment | place: USA: Maine...
GTTTACGCCCAGCATCGCAGCGAGGACTTCTATCGTGTGTATTGGGGTGATTTCAATAGTGAATACAAAACCCACCGTTACGCGATCTACACCCAGTTGGAGTACGACTTTACACCCGCATGGCGCTTGATCGGCGGTGTTCGCTATGAGTGGTTTGATGATGATTACAAGGATACCAATGCCTTGCGCAGCGAGACCGATGACCAGTATTTCACCGGCGAACTCACGCTGCAGCATGATATTGGTGATAACACCATGCTCTATGGCACGCTTTCACGTGGTGTAAAACCGGGTGGCGTCAATACCGAAGCCAGCTCGGTATTTGACTTCATGGATCCAAAATTCCGTGCCTTTATGGATAGCCGGTTAGTGTTTGGTAAAGAAAGCCTGCGTAACGCGGAAATCGGAATCAAGGGCCGGTATCTCAATGGCGCATTAAGCCTGCGTACGGCCCTGTTTCACATGAAAAGGAAAAATGCCCAATTGGAATCCTGGATATGGGACGACATCAACTTTCTCTGGGTGGGTTATCTCGACAGTGTAGATAAGGGCACTAACTACGGCCTCGAACTCGAACTGGATTACCAGGTTACATCAAACATCAGTGTTTTCGCCGGTGTCGGCTGGCTGAAAACCAATGTGGATGAAATGACCGTTGTGGATCTCGGTGAACCGGGTGAATGGACACAATCGGCGATAAAAGAAATCAACGACCGCGACCAGACAAAAGCACCCGAGTGGCAATACAACATCGGCACCAGCATATACTTCACACCACAATTCAGTGCCCGGCTTGAATTTGAGGGACGCAGTGACAGTTATTACGGCTATTATCACAACCAGAAAATCTCCGGCTACTCAACCATTAACGCCAGCCTGGGATACAACTTCGGCGCATTCACCATCCGCGCATGGGGCCGTAACCTGGGTAACAAGGATTATGCGGTGCATGGGCTGTATTTCGCCAACGACCCGCGCAAAGAGTATGTCAACGAGGCTTATCGCCAGTTTGGCGAACCGCGCATGTATGGCATTGAATTAAGATATGAGTTTTACTGAATGATGATCACCCAAACCAGAATGACTTGAATGGAAAGCTGGCTGCAAACAGTACTCACCGCTGCACAATCCATGTCACTGATGGAGGTGACAGCGGTGATATTCGCCATGGCCTATCTGCTGCTGGCTGTCCGTGAAAACGTCCTGTGCTGGCTTTTTGCCTTTCTCAGCACAGCAATTTATACGGTCCTGTTCTGGGATGTCAGCCTGCTGATGGAATCAGCGCTCAACGTCTATTACATGGCAATGGCCGTTTACGGCTGGCATCAATGGACCCGTGGCGGAACCAACGGCGATGACCGCCCCCACGCACTTGCAGTACGTTCCATGTCTGCAAAGCAACACGTATTGGTGATCGTTGCTATTGCGAGCCTGACAATTGTTTCCGGTTACCTGCTCAACGAACACAGTACGGCCGCCTGGCCATATGTCGATTCTTTCACTACCTGGGCCAGTGTCATCACCACCTACCTGGTTGCCCGTAAATTCTTGCAGAACTGGCTCTACTGGATAGTCATCGACACGGTATCCGTACCTCTCTACATCGACCGCGGATTGAACCTGACCGCCCTGTTATTCGTCGCCTATGTCATCATCGCCGTGGTCGGCTATTTCAAATGGCGGGATCACTTACGCAACAACGGCCAGGTCATTGCAGCCTGAAAACGCACTCAGTCATTGGCGTCAATGGAGTCGCGGACTGAGGTCCAAACCATTGCTTAGCGGAGAGTTAAACGGCGGACTAAGCAACCAGAGCTTCCTGCTCCAATCAGATATAGGCAAACTGGTTTTACGTATCAACGGTAAAGGTTCATTTTTACCCGGTGCCAACCGCAGCGACGAAATCAATATCTGGAATGCTGCAGCCAAACAGGACATTGCCCCTCCCCTAATTTATGTTGATTCCGAAAACCAGTACCTCGTCAGCAAATACACCAACAACAAGCTGCCCTCAAAGCCACAACTCAACACGGCCGTTGTCGATCAGGCATTCAGCCTGCTGGAAAGCTGTCACCAACTGGATGTAAAAGCATCAAGCATCGATTACTCCAGCCACATCGAACACTACTGGCAAATCATCGAAGCCAAAAACCAACCCATCAATCCTGACTTAATCAAACAGCGCAAACCAATCCAACAAATCCTCGATTCACTCCTCAACAGCAGCACCCCAACCGGCATCTGCCACCACGACCCGGTAACAGCAAACTTCGTCGGCACGCCTGACCGCCTATACCTGATCGACTGGGAATACGCCGCCAACGGCCTGCAAATAATGGACTACGCAGCACTGGCTACCGAATGGCAAATAGATGACGCAACAATCCTGGCAAGAACCGATTTCAACCCAGAATCACTCACCAAGGCTAAAGCGCTCTATCAATACCTGTGCGCCCTTTGGGAAGAAGCTACAACAGGGACTTGACTCCTGATCTACGTGGGCGCCAAGGCTGCGCGGTACTTTGCTTCAGGACCTTACGAGACATGGCAAGGTGAGACCGGGAACCGGTCGAGAGACTGGCCTGGGCCGCCGGGGATCTATCAAGTGCCCAACCTAGGCCATTAAATTAAGTGAGCTACAACGGACGCAGCGTGATCCACCCCTCCCCGCTCTTGCTCTTGCCGTCCCTTTGAAGATGCCGAGGAGAGAGGCGCGACTGTCAGAATTGGCCAGGGAAGGCCAATTCAGTGAGGCCCAGCGCACGACTGCATGGATGCAGGAGGTAGAGCAACGCAGGAGCAGTTGCCGAGGACGCGCTGTGCCGAGGGGTGACACAAAGCAACGAGTAACGAGGGAAGTCGCGCAGCGACCATCTGACAGGGAGAGGCACACGGATGTGCCGATATCAATGCTGCACAGGATGTGCAAGCATTGATTGCCGAAGGCCCAAACGCCTCGAATAAGACCGAACTTCAACAGTGCAAGCAAAGAAAAGCAACTCGCGCATAAGGCGCGAAACCTCAGTCAGCCTGAAAGGCAAAACCCCCGCCCCGTAGGGGCAAACAACCCATTATTCCAAGTCAAGAAAACTACGAAGTTGTTCCGACCGCGTCGGATGCCGAAGCTTCCGCAGAGCTTTCGCTTCAATCTGACGTATCCTCTCACGAGTAACATCAAACTGCTTCCCAACCTCTTCCAGCGTATGGTCAGTATTCATATCAATACCAAACCGCATACGGAGTACCTTGGCTTCACGTGGCGTCAAACCGGCAAGTACACCCTGCACCGTACCGGTCAAGCCGGTACCGGTCGCAGATTCAACCGGTGAAGCAATATTGGCATCCTCGATGAAATCGCCCAGGTGTGAATCTTCATCATCACCAATGGGTGTTTCCATTGAAATCGGTTCCTTGGCAATCTTCAGTACCTTGCGCACCTTGTCCTCGGGCATCTCCATGCGAATGGAGAGTTCTTCAGGTGTCGGTTCACGGCCGATTTCCTGCAGCATCTGTCGGGAGATACGATTGAGCTTATTAATGGTCTCAATCATGTGAACCGGTATGCGGATAGTCCGTGCCTGATCTGCGATTGAACGCGTAATGGCCTGACGGATCCACCAGGTTGCATAGGTAGAGAACTTGTAACCCCGACGGTATTCAAACTTATCAACCGCCTTCATCAAACCGATATTGCCTTCCTGGATCAGATCGAGGAACTGCAAGCCACGGTTGGTGTATTTTTTTGCAATGGAGATAACCAGCCTGAGGTTGGCTTCGACCATTTCCTTCTTGGCGCGCCGCGCCTTGGCCTCACCGATCGACATGGCACGGTTGATATCCTTGAGTTCGGCGATGGTGATACGGTTAGCCACTGCCCGGCGTTCGAGCCTGTTCTGTACTTCCCTGATATCATCCTTGTATTCGGCCACTGCCGGGACCCATTTTTGCTTGCCCTTCAAAACCGAGTCGATCCACTTTGGGTCCGCCTCGTTCTCATGAAAGCTCTTTATGAACGCCAGCTTGGGCATCTTGGCCTGTCTGACAACCATTTGCAGGATGGCCCTTTCGTGCTCGCGGGTACGCGATACGGCATACCGCAGACGATCAACCAGGTGATCCACCATTTTTGCCGGTAACTTGAGGTGCAGGAACATATCAGCCATCACGTCCAGCTTTTCTTTTGCCTGGACTGCACCCGGACCGTGTTTTTCACACAATTTACCGAACTCTGCATGCAGGGTTCCGAGTTTTTCGAAGAATGCCTCGACTTCCTCAGGATCTGGCCCGGTTGGGCCTTCATCTACTTCTTCTTCCTCGTCGTCTTCTTCAACTTCTTCTGCCTTACCCTTACCGGATAAAGCGGCGTTTCTCTTAATCACATCAGCAGGTTTTTTGGCGACCGGAATAGGTTGCTCTTCGGCATTCGGATCAACAAAGTCGAGCATCACCTCGGTCAAACGTTGCCTGCCTTCCTGATGGAGGATATAGCCGTTCAGTAAAGTCGTGTGGGTGTTCGGAAAGCGTGACAGTGCGATATGCACCTGCTTCAATCCATCCTCAATTCGCTTGGCGATGACAATTTCACCCTCACGGGTTAATAGCTCAACCGTACCCATTTCACGCATATACATACGTACAGGGTCTGTCGTGCGCCCGATCTCGGTCTCAACAGCTGCAAGTGCCGCAGCGGCTTCTTCAACAGCTGAATCATCTTCAGACGTGCTTGCTGCATCGTCATTCAATATCAGGGTATCGGCATCAGGCGCTTTTTCATACACCGAGATACCCATATCATTGATCATATTAATGATATCTTCGATCTGTTCCGGGTCGACGATATCATCGGGCAGGTGGTCGTTAACCTGAGCGTATGTCAGGAAGCCCTGCTCTTTACCCTTGGTGATCAGATCTTTTAGTTGCGATTGCTGATTTTGATTCATAAATTTGTGCTTCGCGATAATTAACTATAGTCGATGAAACTGACTCTGGCGACCCGGATTGCCAAAGAGTTCAATAATTTAATCCCGTTGGCCTTCAAGCTGCTTTTTCAACGCTTGCTGACGTTCCTGTAAAGCCCTGTACTCTTCCCGTTGCAACATAATATTGGTCACCCGGGATAACAATATTTCCACCCAGCTCAAGCGGATGCGATTCGCCGCATCTGTAAACTCCTGGAGCTGCTTATCTTCATCACCCGGAAGATGCCAGACAGCCAGCTTTTCCAGGTAAGGCATAGCCTGATGTCCGTGCCAAAGCTCAATTAACTGCGCCGTTGTGATATTAGGGCGTTGAATGCAGAAATCAACAAGTTCTCTGAAGATTTCTATTCCCTGTATATCCGCATTGCCGGGGCCATTGAATTCATTAACATTTTCGAGCTGTTCAACCAGTGAAGGATTCTGCACCAAGTGCGCCATTACGACACGCAAAGGGGTGCGTGTCTGTATCGGTTTACCACGCTCATCACTGGTTCGGGATGTGATTACAGGGCCTTGTACATATCTGTTTAACTTGTGAAAAGACCTGGATTCCAACTGGGAATACATCATATCCCTGAATCCCCCGGCGGGAAGCGTCTCCAGGTAGGGTTGGGCCTGCTCAACAAATCTCGCCCGTCCGTCCAGGCTGCCAAGGTCTGTCATGGCGGTAAAGTGATCGAAGAAAAACTCTGACAAGGGACTGGCTGCCTCGATTTGTTGGGCAAATACTTCCTCGCCGTGCTTTCGCACCATGCTGTCAGGGTCTTCACCATCTGGCAGAAACAGAAATTTTGCCTGCAAACCTTCCTTCAGTTTAGGCAGGGTGGCTTCCAGTGCGCGCCAGGCGGCCTTTCGCCCGGCCTTGTCTCCGTCAAAACAAAAGACAATGGTATCTGCGGCACGAAACAGTAACTCCACCTGCGAATCGGTTGTTGCGGTACCGGATGTCGCCACCACGTTCTTGAAACCGAACTGTGCGAGTGCGACCACATCCATATAGCCCTCCACCACGATGATGTGGTCCAGGCGACTGGTACGCTGGCGCGCAAGGTAGAGCCCATAGAGTTCCCTGCTCTTGTGATATAAATCTGTTTCCGGCGAATTCAGATATTTGGGGCCATCATCCGACAAGGCCCGCCCGCCAAATGCAATGACGCGTCCGCGACGGTCATGGATTGGGAACATGATGCGGTTACGAAATTTGTCATACTGACCGCTATTGCCCTGGCTAAGCATACCGGCCTGTTTCAGCAGATCTAGGTGATGGTTGTCCGTGCCCAGTTGCCGGATCAAACCGTCCCAGCCTGCGGGGGCAAAACCAATATCAAAATCGCGGCAGATTTCCCCGGATAGTCCGCGCCCCTTAAGGTATTCAACGGCCTCTGGATGGTGGCGCAATTGCTCGACATAGAATTTTGAACAGCTCTGCAGTATGTCATACAGGCCGGTATCTATTCGCGGCTTCTGCTTACCGGTCTTGGGCACTTCGAGACCTGCCGCACGGGCAAGCTCTTCAACAGCATCGAGAAACTCCAGCCCTTCGTACTGCATCAGGAAACCAATTGCTGAACCATGGGCACCACAACCAAAACAATGATAGAACTGTTTCCTGGGGCTGACCGTAAATGACGGGGTTTTCTCATCATGAAAAGGACAACAGGCCTGGAACTCGCTACCGCTGCGTTTTAGCGGAACACGTCGATCTATCAATTCCACGACATCGCTGCGTGCCAGCAACTCTTCAATGAAGGAATCAGGTATCAGACCGCTCATGAGACTTCTCTCATGAATTTCTTATTAACGGGTATTTTACACACAAGGGTATTTGAAGCGGGATTTTAAGGCCGGTGGCCAGTGACATACTCAGACGCCGAGTTGTTCTTTTACAGCGTTGCTAACGGCCTTCATATCGGCACGACCCTGTACCTGTCCCCTGAGTATATTCATCACAGCACCCATATCGCGGATACTACTGGCGCCTGCATCAACCACGGCCTGCTTTATCAGCGCGGCGAGTTCTTCCTCACCCAGCGCTTCCGGAAGATAGACAGAAATCAACTCTAGCTCGAATTGTTCCTGTGCCGCCAGGTCATCCCGGCCGGCAGCCTGGTACTGCTCCAGTGAGTCTCTGCGCTGTTTGACCATTTTGTCTAGCACCGCCAGCACGGCCTTGTCATCCATCTCGATACGCTTGTCTACTTCGACCTGCTTGATCGCGGCAGTGATCAATCGCAATGCGGTCAGGCGCTTTTGATCGCGCGCACGCATCGCAGATTTCACATCTTCCTGGATTTGACCTTTTAATGTATCTAACGGCAACGTCATAATGAGAACTTCTGTAGGGATAGAGATTTTCCGGCTACTGGCTGTTTAGATCAACCACCCGAAACGTGGGCTCCGGGACCGGGGAAAACCAATAACATCAATACATTCGTGTACGACGAACGTTGTCCCGAGCCAGACGGCGCAGATCACGTTTTACTGCTGCTGCAGATTTACGCTTGCGTTCCTGTGTTGGTTTTTCATAGAACTCACGCCGACGTGTTTCGGCCAGTACACCTGCTTTCTCACATGAACGCTTGAATCTACGTAGTGCATATTCAAAAGGCTCGTTTTCGCGAACTTTTACGCTTGGCATTTTTACTCCGGTTTCATCAGTTAAGCCCACACTGGGCGTAGCCAGATATTTTAACCTGCTAACACCAGCTCATGCAAAGAAAAATCAATGAAAACCTGCAATCGCGACCGCGCCACCCCTGCGAGGGTCACCGGCTGCACGAAATTCTCCATTAGGGAGACGTGCAACCGCATGTACACCGCCAAAAAACAGGTTGGATCCCGGCCAGTGCTTCATACCAGGCCATTCTGCCTCCAAACCCTCTAATGCAGCGTTGGAAAAACCCGTCTCGACACTCAGGTGATTGCGTTCAAGGTGCAAACGGGGAGCATTTACCGCCCCCTCAAGGCTCATATCAAACTCCAGTACATTCGTTAGTACCTGGAGTATCGCACTGCGGATACGGTTGGAGCCCCCGGAACCCAGCGCGATCTGTGCGCCGTCCGCCAGGCTGGCGATCGTTGGTGTCATCATTGACGCGAGACGGATACCGGGTGGCATGCGGTGAAAACCGCCCGGATTGAGGTCTTCTTCACCCAGCATGTTATTCATCATGATGCCGCTGCCCGGTAACACATAGGACGACCCCTCACCATTGGATAGGGTCAGGCTGGCCAGGTTGCCCGCAGCATCGGCCACGCTGATTTGTGTTGTTCCGCGTGTGGCAAGACCGCCCGCCTGCAAGGTCTTGTTCCAGTTTGAGAGGTTTTCCTCCGAGAGTATGGTGGCCGCAGTTTTATCGTCCAGCCCGCTTTCCAGACCGTGGCGTTTGCGGACCAGGCTGGACGCCTTCATCACACTGGCCAGCGCAAGGGCATGCTGCGGACCGCCCCATTCGTATTGCGCCAGCTGAACTTTACTCAACAAAGACAACGCGAATGCTATCAGGCAGCCACCCGGCGAAGGCGGGGGGTTAACACTGATCCTGGCGCCATGAGACTCAACTGTAATGGGTTTACGTAAAACAACTTTATATGACTGCAGGTCAGCCGCACTGATCAAACCACCTTTCTGCTCACAGTCACGTACCAGTTGCCTGGCCGGATCACCCTCATAAAACCATCTCGGGCCATGACCGGCCAATGCTTCAAAGGTGTCCGCCAGGTCCGGATTGTGGATAAATTCACCGATTTCGGCCAGCTGGCCGGGAGCGAACATGGGAGTGGCGAACGCCCTCGCCTCGGGAGTGGCATCAATGATTGCTCCCAGGATCTCGTTAATATAGCTCTGCAGTTTATTGATCCGCAGACCCTCACGCGCGAGGTAAACAGCCGGCTCAATTATCTTCTTTAAAGGCAGACGGCAATTCGCCTTGTGGACTGCAAACAGACCTGCCACAACCCCTGGCACCGCGATTGAACCAACGCCAATATGGAATTCCTGGGTGGTCGTGCCAAAATCCGCCTGGATAGGGTAAAAATCCAGTTCACCTGCTGTAGCTGAGGGCGTCTGGGTGAAAAAATCGTATATCTGGGTATCACCGGCAGCCGTTTGCGCCAGCAAATAACCGCCACCGCCAAGACTCGCCAGCATCGGTTCGCTAACACAGGCAGCACACATGGCACCCAGTGCGGCGTCAAAAGCATTGCCGCCTTCTTCGAGCAAAATCCTGGCTGCTTTCGAGGTTTCTTTATGGCCCGATGCCACAACCCCAAGGGGTTTTTTCAAAACCTGACTCCGATTGATAAACCAGACGCTATGTTAACCCAGCACAAAGCCGCATTAATGAATTTGTTGATATGTAGTGTGTTTAATAACACCGTATACCCCACTGCGCCTGCAGCAGATTGTGCGTACATGATTTACAATCCCCCAATCCGATATTTTAGTGAAGCCTCATGATTGTACTTGGCATCGAAACATCCTGTGACGAAACCGGTGTTGCGCTGTATGACAGCGATGCCGGCCTGCTGGCGCATACGCTGTTCAGCCAGGTTGAGATTCATGCCGAATATGGCGGGGTCGTACCGGAAATTGCCTCCCGTGATCATGTGCGTAAATTATTACCCCTGATCAACCAGTGTCTCGAGACGGCCGGCTTGACACGTCACGACATCGACGCGGTTGCCTATACCGCAGGACCGGGTCTGATTGGCGCCCTGCTGGTCGGCACCGCTGCCGGTCGCAGCATAGCCATGGCCCTCGGCGTGCCGGCGCTGGCTGTGAATCATATGGAAGGCCATCTGCTGGCACCGATGCTCGAAACGGAACAGCCGGTCGTACCGTTTGTCGCGCTGTTGGTTTCCGGTGGTCACTCCATGCTGGTGGAAGTGCGCGCCATCGGTGAATACCGGATTCTTGGTGAGACACTGGATGACTCGGCAGGAGAGGCATTTGATAAAACTGCCAAGTTACTCGGTCTTGGTTATCCCGGTGGACCGGCACTCGCAAAGCTGGCTGAGCAAGGTGATGCCGAACGGTTTTCATTTCCCCGCCCGATGACCGACCGGCCCGGGCTGGATTTCAGTTTCAGCGGATTAAAGACCCACACCCGCAACTTGTGGCTGAAAAGTGACCAGGATGCTAAAACCCAGGCTGATATTGCGGCAGGTTTCCAGCAGGCCGTGGTGGATACCATGCTCATCAAATGCCGCCGTGCGATGCAGCATACCCGTGCGATGCAGTTGGTGATCGCCGGTGGGGTGGGCGCTAACCTGTTGCTGCGGCAGACATTACAAAAAGCGGGTGAAAAACATGGCTGGAAGGTCACCTACCCGCGTCTTGAGTTCTGTACCGATAACGGTGCCATGATCGCCTTCGCCGGATGTCAGCGATTGATAGCCGGACAGCACACCGGGCCCGTTCTGCAAGCTTTCCCCCGTTGGCCGATCGATCAACTACCACCCATCGGAGCCGGGCGCTCCTGATCAAAATGGAGATAATTTCTGCATGACCATGGACCGTGTATTTATCGAAGATTTACGTATCCAAACCGTGATAGGCATATTCGACTGGGAACGAGAAATTACCCAGACAATCAGCATCGACCTGCAAATGGCGTTTGATATCAGCCGCGCAGCTGAAAGTGATGATATCGCGGACACCCTGGATTACAAGGCAGTTTCAAAACGTCTCATCCAGTTTGTCGAAGCGAGTGAGTTTCAGCTGGTTGAAGCCCTGGCCGGTCATTGCGCACGCATTGTTCTGGAGGAGTTCCCGGTCAACTGGTTGCGGCTCAAGTTGAGCAAGCCGGGCGCAGTGCGTGGCTCCAGTGCCGTGGGTGTCATTATCGAGCGCGGGGAAACCTAGTGTACTGCATCGTAATTAATGGTACTTTCAGAGGCTCACAATGAGTATCGCCTGGCTGGGCCTGGGTTCCAATGTCGCTGCTGAAACTCATATTCGAGCTGGTATCCATGAGCTTGAAAAAGACTTTGAGAATGTCGTTCTTTCGCCGGTCTATTCCAGCACAGCCGTAGGCTTTGATGGTGATGATTTCATCAACCTCGTCGCCCGTGTGGAAACCGAATTACACCCGATGGAACTTCGTCAATACCTGCGTGACCTGGAGGACCGCTTTGGACGCAAGCGGGATGTGGCAAAATTTTCCGATCGTTCACTGGATATCGACATCCTGTTATACGACGACCTCGTACTGCTGTCCCCCGTGCTGGAAATACCACGCGCCGAGATACTGAAGTTCTCACATGTGCTCAAGCCGTTAGCTGATCTTGAGTCCGAACTGATCCACCCCACTGAACTTCGGACCATGGCAGAAATCTGGGAGACATCGGGGATGGATGACAGTTGTCTGCATTTATTGGTAGATTTCAAGTAGGGGGGTAACAAGTTATCCACCCTACGCACGCGGTAAATCCCACGCATTAACCGCAAGCAAGGTCAGATATTCAAACTCCGCCCACCATCTACGGCCAGGACCTGGCCGGTGACATAGGGTGCATCCAGACCCAGGTAAGCCACCGCTGATGCAATGTCTTCAGGCCGTCCTGCACGGCCCATGACAACCTTTTCAAGAATTCCCTGCTGGTGACCCGGGTCATTTTCACTCTCGGGCCAGAGAATGGCACCGGGAGCGACGCCATTGACCCGAATCTTTGGGCCCAGCTCCTTTGCCAGGGCGAGGGTCATCATCTGCAACCCGGCCTTGGCCATGCAATACACCGCATGTCCAGGCATGGGTTTCACCGCATGTATATCCAGCAGGTTGACCACACTGCCCCCAGCGGAGGCCAGTTCAGGTACCAATGCCTGTGTCAGGAAGTACGGACCGCGAAGGTTGCTGCCCATCAGGTCGTCCCATTGCTCAGTACTGGTCGTGCCAACCACAGTCGGGAAAAATCTCGAAGCATTGTTAACCAGCAGATCCAGTTGGCCGGTACGGGTCTTTACCATTCCTGCGAGCCGATTGATGTCTTCCGGCTTACCAAGATCCGCTTGCACAATGATTGCACTCGCCGTCCGTTGTGCGTTCAATTTTTGAGCCAGCCCGCTGACAGCATCGCTGCTGCTGTGGTAATGCAGAAACACATCGCAACCACGCCGGTGCAGGGTTTCTGCAATACAGGCACCGATACGCCGGGCCGCCCCCGTGACAAGTGCCTGCGCTGGTAACGCTCCGGCTCTGGACATTGTTGATTCACTCACTGAAACTACCCGCCTATGTGCTCTGCAACGACAAATAACATCCTGCCCGAACCACCGGAAGAGCTCAAGCATTTGAGTACGGAACTGGCCAATCGCATTCGTGAAACCATTGATCGCGAAGGACCCATTTCGTTTTCACAGTACATGGAAATGGCACTCTACGAGCCCGGCCTGGGCTATTATAGCGCTGGTTTGCAGAAGTTTGGTGAGGGCGGTGACTTTGTCACAGCACCACAGCTCGGTGATGTTTTTGCACGTTGCCTGGCGAAACAGATCGAACAGGTAAGTGCCGGACTGGGTCAGTTCGAAATTATCGAGGCCGGTGCCGGCAGCGGAATACTCGCAGCAGACCTGCTTAAGGCCCTGCAGTCAAATAATGCGCCAACCCGTTACCGGATACTGGAGCGCAGCGCTTATCTGCGCCAGGTTCAAAAGGAAACCCTGGGACGGCATGTTCCGCAATGGATGGACAGAATCAGCTGGCTGGATGCACCACCCGAAGAGGACTGGCAAGGTGTTTTCCTGGCCAATGAGGTCCTGGATGCATTAACTGTAGAGCGGTTTTGCGTTGAGTCGGAAGACGTCAGTCAATTGCAGGTTGTCAACGGTCCCGCCGGTTTCGACTGGCATAAAGGAGCCTTTCCGGTAAAAACGCAGGCACAAATCCAGGCTGTCTTAGCCGGCCTGGCACAATACCCGGCAAGCGGATACTGCTCAGAAATTAACACCAACCTCCCTGCCTGGTTGCAAACGGTCACCGCCAGCCTGCAAAAAGGTCTGGCACTGTTCATTGACTACGGCTATACACGAAAGGACTACTACCAACCCCAACGCCGCGACGGCACCTTGATCTGCCATTACCGGCACCGTGCCCATGATGACCCCTTCAAGTGGCCCGGACTGACCGATATCAGTACTTCGGTCGACTTCACCGCGCTGGCGGAAGCCGCTGATGAATGCGGGCTTGAGGTTAGCGGTTATACCACCCAGGTGATGTTTTTAATGGCCTGTGGCTTAGACGAAGTGCTGGGTGAATCCATGCTTCTGCCTGAACAGGAACGTGTCAGCATGAACAACCAGGTACGTCGGCTGACACTACCGGGTGAAATGGGTGAGCGTTTCCAGGTGATGGCCCTGAGTCGTGGTCTTGAAGGGGAGCTAAGCGATGACTTGATCGGGTTCTCAATCTCAGATCTCTGCCACCGCCTGTAAACAGCTCCGTAGCGTGGGTAACTTGCAAGGTGAGAGAAGGTGAGACGGGGAACCCGTCGAGAAGCCAGCCTGGGCTGCGGGGTACCCGTCGAGAGGGCGGCCTGGGCCGTTACCCACCCTAGGAAATTGGAAAATTTACCCACCCAACCGGGTTAGATTGGCAATTGCTTCAATCCGGGCCTGACGCAGACGCTCACCTACTTCCGGGCCACTGGCTCCCTCTAAATCAAGATCCCTGGCGCGGATATCTGCACTGGCCCGGTAAGCACGCTGCAGATATTCGCCCTGCGGATAAGGGCGGTCCTGCAAACCCTTGCGGCCACGGTAGTCAGCCTCGCACGCCGCTACGAAACCGGGCAAAAGCTCCGGTTGACGGAATACATCCAGCTTCTCCAGTAAGCGAAGGGACGACACCGGGCGAAACTCGAGTATGCGATGAGACCTGAGGTGCAGCAAACAAACTTTACGTGCAAGATCATGCATGCCATTGGGTGCCTTGAGACGTTCACAAACAGCATCCACCAACGGTACCCCCGTGGATTCATGACCCCTGTGTGACGGCCATTCCTGTTGCGGGGTAATGCCTTTACCAAGATCGTGCAATAAGACAGCAAAGACGACGTTGGCCGAACCCGGGCTCAAGCCTGCCGCCATATCCAGCGCCATCAGCAGGTGAACACCGGTGTCGATCTCGGGGTGGTATTCTTCCGGCTGGGGCACACCAAACAGCCTGTTGACCTCGGGCAGCAATTCTTCCAATGCACCGCATTCACGCAGCACGCTGACAAACTCTGACGGTTTCTCCGTTTGCATGGCCCGTTCAATTTCACGCCAGATACGCTCCGCCGCCAGGTGTTTAAGCTCACCGGAATCCGTTATTTCCCGCATCAGGGCCAGCGTCGATGGATGCACGCGAAAACCAAAACCGGCCAGACGTGCGGAAAACCGCGCAACGCGCAATACGCGTAACGGGTCTTCTACGAAGGCATCGGATACATGCCGCAGAACTTTTTGCTGCAGATCCCGCTGGCCGCCATAAGGGTCTACCAGGCTACCGTCTTCATCCCGCGCGATGGCATTAATGGTCAGGTCGCGTCGCTGGAGATCTTCTTCAAGTGTGACACCGGGATGAAAATCCACGTTGAACCCATGGTATCCGTGGCCGGACTTTTTCTCGGTTCGGGCCAGCGCATATTCCTCCCCATTTTTGGGGTGCAAAAAAACCGGGAAGGAGGCGCCGACCTGTTTGAAACCCTGCTTCAGCATTTCCTCAGGTGTACTGCCAACAACAACCCAATCCCGTTCCGCTGCTTTCAGTCCTAAAAGTGCATCGCGAACCGCACCACCAACCAGGTAGGTTTTTGGGGTTTTCAACGGCGCGGTTGCCGCCGTAAGCTCTGCAGGCGGCGCTGTCGGGCCGTGCCGGTCAGGTAAGCTGGAACGACAAGGTCTATGGCCAGGGGATCGACATGAAAATAGGCAAACCCGTTTTGGTTGCTTGTATTGTCAGTCTTCAGTGACTGGTAATTATCCCAGGAAAAGGGCTTGCCTGGCACCAGGTTCATCGTCATGGCCATGGTGGCTGACAGCGGCCCGGGGAGACCGATAACGTAGCTGCGCAGACCCAGGGTTTTTGCAGTCCACTTGACCAGTTCTTTCAATGTGAAAGCTTGCGGACCAGCCAACTCATAGCTTTTGCCCCAGGTCATAGGGTCGTCCAGTGATGCTGTCATGACGGTTGCAACATTTCCCGCGAAGACTGGCTGCAGACGCGCTTTGGGGCAGGCCAGCGGCAAGACCCGACTCAATTTCAACATACTTGCAAAGCGGTTGAAAAAGTCGTCGCCACGACCAAAAATGACCGATGGCTGGAAAATAGTGACATTGATGTCGTCAACAGAGCGCAGCAACGCTTCTGCCTCTCCCTTGCTTTTCAGGTAGTAACTGCTGCCTTTGCCCGCATTCAGTGCGCTCAGATGAAGCAGCCTGGTTACACCGGCTTTTTGACAGGCTTCAACAATTCCTTCAACCAGTTCTACGTGAACTTTGTGAAAACCCTTTCCACCACCTTCGCTCTCATTGAGGATACCGGCCATGCTGACCACTGCACCGGCCCCGGTAAACTGTTCAACCAGTACATCAGGGTCATAAACATCAGCCTGAACCAGCTTGACGCCGGGTATCATATCCACGTGGCCGCGGCGGACAGCGTCGCGGGTGAGTACAACACATTGATGCTGATCGTTTGTGAGTGCTCGCAGAAGATATCCCCCGAAAAATCCGCTGGCGCCAATCAATACAATTCGCATATCACTTCCTCATTACCACTTGATCGAGTTTTAATCCCTACACACCACTTCAGTGTAGCCATCTGCGCTTATTTTACCGGATTCAATGTTCGGCATTCTGGCTGAGATTCGTTTTACCGTTCCACCCAGGCGCCAATCATAAATGGTTGTGAATGCCAGCACGCGCGGTATGTAATCGCGGGTTTCAAAATAGGGCAAAGTTTCCACCCAATTTGCGGCTTCACCCATTGGCCGTGTCTTCAACCATCGTTTAACGGCATTAGGACCGGCATTGTAAGCGCCTGACACCAGCACCGCGTTATTGCTGAAATCCTGTAACAGGTCACTCATGTAGGCCGTGCCAATCGGCAGGTTGCCGGCCGCTGTCCTTAACTGGGCGATACCGCTCCATGGCAGACCATGCTTTTTTGCCACCTGTTTGCCGGTTCCCGGCGTAATTTGCATCAGGCCCATCGCGTTGGCTGAAGAACGTGCTTTTTCCACCATCGCGCTTTCAGATCGTATGGTGCCATAGACCCAGGCCGGGTCCAATTGGTTGGCCGCAGCAGCCTGTTTGATATCCGATTCCCACAGTAACGGAAATCGCCACTCATAGATATTCAAATCACCACTGTTACCCAGTGCAAAAATTGCCCGGTCGTACCAGCTTTCCCTGACAGCAAGTGCGGCAACGGTCTTTAAATCCGATGCCGGGAGACGGCCGGTAGACAGCGACCATTCGCTAAGAGCCCAGTTATCCAGCCCCGCTTTCCTGAGCTCCAGTGCCCGCTTGAAACCGTCAAGCCGGGCCACCCGATCCACGTCAACCTCACCAACACCGGCTTGCCGGGGGCAAATGTTGTAGGCGAGATCGAGCTCATCGGCGGCCAGAAAACCATAATAATTTGCCTTGGATGACAGTTCCTGTAGCAACTCTGATGATGGCATGGACTGACCAGACCGCAAACCCGCCTGGGCCAGCCAGTAGCGCCAGCGGTCGTCATTACGCGTATCGTCGGGCATTTGTTCAATGACACTGACGACTGCCGGCCAATCCTGCCTGCTGAGTGAAAACCGCGCCCACCACTCAAGCAATTGCGAGTCGCGGAAAAGAACAGGTACCCGAACCATGTAGGCGGTCGTTTCATCCTCCAATGCCACTGCTGAGTACAAGGCAATATTTCGCAGTAGTGATACTCTCTGCGTTTCGTCCCAGTCGAAATGATTGTCAAGGATTTCAAATTTTTTCGCCGCCAGACCGGCATTGTCACGACCCAGCCGTTGCAGGGAAGCGGCCGCGATCATGCGGGTTACGCCGTTATCCGGCCATCTGCGCGCCCTCTCCAGCTTGGAATAACCGCGGCCGCTTATGTTGTACCAGTCCTCCAGCCAGCGACGTTGATCCTTGCCGACAAAACGCGCCAGATACATGGCCAAACTGCGGTTACCCGCCTCAATGGCCAGGCGAACCCGTTCCCAGGCGAGGCTTTCCGGTATGCCGTCATTTTTCATCAGCCAGGCGAAAACCGGGTCACACTCATCCGGCTGAGACTTGCCCACCGCCCAAAGCTTTTGGACTTCGATCAACACACCATCGGTCTGCTTCAAAATGATTTGACCCCGGGTCCGCTGACATTTGAGTACGGTATTGCTGACACCTTCGGAATGCGCCACCAGGTCCGCCCAGCGTTTATCTTTTGCAAGTGACCTCAGCCACGCGTTTCGTAAACCCGGCGTAAAGGCCCAGTCCTTGTAGGTTTCCAGAAAGTCTGACATTTCATCGACCGGCACATCACGGCGGCGGTTGCGGTAGTCTTCATATTGCAAATAGGGAGCCAGTATATAGCCCTGGAGACTGTTTCTGATCTGGTTGAAACTGACATGGTCACCCTTTTTTGCCGCTGCCCATGCCGTTTTGAACTGCTCGAGTTCAACGCCGGCATCGCCAGTTGCGGCAAATACCGGCATGCTGAAAACAAACACAAGAAAAGTCAGCAGATAGACAAACTGCCGCAGAATGATGCCACGTGTACGATGCAGTACACTAGTTTTAAATACGCAATTCAAAGCCAGGTTCAAAGGATTTTTCAAAGACAATTTCATAGAGAGGACCAATTTATGCAATGGCAGTCTTCGCAGCAAGACAAATTGAAGATTTTTTTAGCCGGAGCCAAATTCGCTGATGATTTGGCTTGAATACGCACTGACAGGAATTTTTGCCGGTTTCCTTGCAGGTTACCTTGGCATTGGCGGCGGACTTGTTCTTGTTCCTGCACTGAGTTGGCTGTTCAGCCGTGATCCGGCTACCGCAGATATGGCCGTCCAGATGGCTGTTGCAACGTCCCTTGCCACCATGCTCTTCACATCAATGAGCTCCTTACTCGCGCATCACAAGCGCGGTGCGATTCTATGGTCACTGGTCAGACAGATGATTCCGGGCCTGCTTGCCGGTGCACTGCTTGGAAGCATCATAGCCGATCGCATCGGAAACGCCGCGCTGGGTAATGTGTTTGGCATTTTTGCACTCATTGTCGGACTACAAATGCTACGTGGCACCCGCCAGGCCGGGAGCCGGCCGCTGCCAGGACGGTTATCGGTCACGGCAACCGGTCTTGGCATCGGAACGATCTCCAGCCTGTTGGGTATTGGCGGCGGAAGCATGACCGTTCCGTGGCTCCTGTGGCACGGTCAGCGGGTACAAAACGCCGTGGCTACGGCTGCTGCATGTGGTTACCCGATTGCAATTGCGGGCACACTGGGATTTGTCGTGTTGGGTGACGGCACTTCATCAGCCCCGTCACTGGGGTATGTACATCTGCCTGCACTGGCGGGTGTGGCAGTGTTCAGTGTGCTGGGTGCGCCAGTGGGCGTTGCTGCCGTCCACCGGAGTTCCCCTATGCTGGCCAAACGGTTTTTTGCGGTCTTTCTGTTGATCGTCGCCGCAAAGATGTTATTGCGCTAAGGCCGCCGGAGCACTTCAGGGGTTCATGTCGACCGGCAAAATGATCGTGGTGCAGGCGCCGCCAATGGTGGGGTTATGAATCGTGATGCGGCCGTCATGCTCACTGACAATTTTACGGCAAATGGCCAAACCGAGACCGCTGCCGTTGGTTTTGAAAGTCACATAGGGCTCAAAAGGGTTTTCCAGTACCATCGCGGGGTAGCCCGGGCCACGATCGCTGACCTCCAATTCCAGCCACTTTTTGCCGGCTTGTGTGATCTGCCTGGTGCGAATACTGACCTCGGCCTGTTGATCTTTCGCCACTGCTTCACTGGAATTGACAACCAGGTTATGCAGTAACTGCCGGATCTGTCCACTGTCTGCCGATAAGCCCGGCGGGCCGGCAATCAGCTTCAGACGAAAGTTCACTCTTTGGTCTTCATGTTGATACAGCGCTACAACATCCTTGATCAGTTGATCAAGCGCAATGGGGGCACGCACCAGTTGCGGAACCTGTGCGTAATCTCCAAAAGCATCAACCAGTTCGCGCAATGCTTCGACCTGCGAAACAATGGTTCCGGTAGCGCTGTCCAGAATCGTACTGTCTTTCGCATCCAGCTTGCTCATGAGTTTCATTCGCAGGCGTTCCGCGGCCAGCCGAATCGGTGTCAGGGGGTTTCTGACCTCGTGTGCCAGGCGGCGCGCGACCTCTGCCCAGGCCGCTTCACGCTGTGCCTGGTTCAATATGGTGACATCATCGAAAACGATAACCGAACCACCTGAATGGCTGATCCCCTTGCCCAGGCGGGATCCGCGTACCAGCAACACCAGTGTTTGACCGTGCACCTGCAGACGTATCTCCCGCTGCCATTCGGCGGTTCCGCGTCCAATCTGACTCCAAATCAGCTCAAACAGGGGAGCCAGAAGCGGTGTCTTCTCTGCACGCTCGGACAGACTCCGCCCGGTGAAGAACCCGTCTGGCACACCCAGTATCTGGGTAGCTGCCGCATTGGCAGTAACGACTCGTTGATTGTCACCCACGGTAAGGACACCGGAAGTCAGGCTGCCCAAGACAGTTTCAAGATACTCGCTTTGTGATTGCAACTGGCCCCTGCTGTGCTCCGCTTCCTGGCTTGCGCTGGTAAGTGCTTCCGTCATTTCGTTGAAGGACTGTACCAGGAACCCCAATTCATCACGGGTCTCCACCCGGACTTCATGGGTCAGGTCGCCGGAAGCAATTTCACGGGTAGCCTGGGCCAGTTTTGAGATAGGTGTTACCAGTTTACGGGCCACATTCAGCGCCGCAAGAATGGCCAGCAATACGGTCAGCAACAACACCAGTGACAGGATGAGAATAAAGCTTTGCTTCAGTGGTTCACGCAGAAAACTCAGATTCTGGTAACGGTAATATTCCTTTTCAATTCTATTGGCCAAGGAAGTGATCGACTCCGGCAGGGGGTAAATTGCCTGTAGCAAATAACCCTGTCTGCCCGGCACATCAAATGGCAGGCGCTGTATGACACGAATACGCAAAATACCATCGGCAACCGGCTCTGCCGCTGCATACTCACCCCGGTCCAAGGCCTGTAACAATGCATAGTCACCCGGGCGTTCGGGAAGATCGGCAAGCATATTGATATTAGCACTGGCGACCATCCTGCCATCGCCTTCCATGACTGAAAGCTCCAATGGTCCGCCTGCACTGACATTGGCCAGCAGTGTTCTGCGCACGGCATCGACATCATCTGCCGGATTATCTATCTCCCGGATCAGGCGACGCACCTGGTTACGAACCTCCAGCGTCCTGTTCTCAAGAAATTGCTGGCCCAATTCCAGAGAATCGGCCAGCGCCGCCTCGACCCCTACATCAAACCAGCTGTCTACCGTGCGGGTTAGAAAATAAGCAGAGAAGAAATACACGATCAACGCAGGCGGCAGAGACAACACCAGGAAGTACCTTACCCAGCGGGCTGACAACATGGCGCCGGGTGCATGCTCCCTGACTTTTTTTGTAAGTGAGATGACGCGGTGGAAAATAGCAGCCAGCACAACCAGTAATGCAAAAACAGTTAAAACCAAAACCCATACGTACGGGTGGTTAAGACCGCTGTCCTCCTGCTGAACATTGCTGACAAGAACCAGCGACACAAGCAAAACCACCAGGGCCACCGTCACCGGAAGCACCCGTAACACCAGCCGCCTTACACGCTTACTTCGAAAGGCCATACCGACCACTCCGAATCGTGCTGCCATTGGGATGAAAACCAGGATGGTAATTGCATCGGGGTAGGCAAACGGCGCTCATCCAGGCTGATGCGGGTACGCAATTCATAACCGCCCGGGGGTAATGGGCCGGTTGATAACTGGATATTAAAATCATCCATGGATGCAAGCATATGACGCAAGCGTGAAAACGCCTTTAGCTCCCCGGTGTCCTCTTCTGTCAACTGGTAACGCTCACTGAGAGGCAGATATCGTAGCTGAAAACGCCTGGTCTCTCTGTGCGTAATAATCAGATCACTGTCACTGAGTAGTTCCATCTCCAGCCTGACGGTTAGCGTTACGCCGTGCTCCAATGCCTCACGTGCCTGCGAGCTCAGTTCCAACTCCTGCTGCAAGCGAACATCCAGTGACTGGTAAGCGGGTCTGACCGAAACATCTTTAATGGCAAACGCATAATCCTGCTCTTCCGGCTGACCGCAACCGGCGAGAACAAACAGCGTAATACTAAGCAGACTTGCGCAAAACCGCATAATAGAATCCGTCCATCCCGGCTTCCCCGGGCAATATTTGACGTCCACCAGGGTCGGCCAGGCCCCACTCTACAGCAGGGACTTGGGCCACCGCGTCCGTATGCCGCTCCAGGAATTGATGGATTTGGTGGCTGTTTTCGCATTTCAATATTGAGCAGGTGGCGTAAACCAGTAAACCGCCAGGCTCGAGCAATGGCCATAAAGTGTTCAATAAACTGCCCTGTGTCTGCACCACGGCATCCACCTGCCCGCTGTTACGCAACCACTTTATTTCCGGGTGCCTTCGGATTACACCGGTTGCGCTGCAAGGTGCATCCAGGAGAATCTTGTGGAATTTCTCCCCCTTCCACCAGGTTTCAATGGCTGTGGCATCAGCGGCTATGGTTTCTGCCTTCAAACCAAGACGATCCAGGTTCTGCCTTATTTGCCCGATACGCTGTCGCTGCCTGTCCAGCACAGTTAATTCAATTTCCTGGCAGCTTTCCAGCAAATGGGCAGTTTTACCACCCGGCGCGGCACAGGCATCAAGTATGCGATCTCCTGGCTCCGGGTCCAGCAAATCTCTTGCCAGCTGTGCTGCCGGGTCCTGAACGGAAAGCCAGCCCTCCTCGAAACCCGGGATTCCAGCGACCGCTGCTGCAGGGCTGATACAAATCGCATCACGGGCAAATTCGTGATCGCTGACTTCAAAACCTGCCTTTTTCAAACGACTTCGCAATGCTGTTTCATCTGCCTGCCGGCGATTGATTCTCAGCCACAGGGGCGCCTGCCGGTTATTGGCATCGACAATGTCCTGCCATTGCCCGGGCCAGTCCTCTTGAATTTTTTTCAATAACCAGTCCGGATGTGCAATTTGTTTTCCAGCCTGCTCCATCCTGCCCAGAAAAGATTCCCGTTCACGTTGAAACCGTCTCAGGACAGCATTAATAAGACCCACAGCCCATGGCTTACCCAGTAAACGGGCACATTCTGCTGTCTCATTCACCGCGGCATGACTGGCGGTATGGTCATGCCAAAGTTGTTGCAGACCCAGCAACACCAGGCGCTGCACAGCCACTTCACGTTTTTTGAGCGGCTTATCCAGCAGTTCGGCAGCCAGCCATTCCAGTGCACTCAGCCAGCGTAAAACCCCGTAGGTCAGATTCCGGGCCAACGCCCTGTTTCGGTCATCCTCGATCCGCGATAGCGCTTCACAATCTCCAAGGTTCCGCTTGTCATCCAACACCTCCGACAACGCCTTGATGGCTGCCAGGCGGGGGTTTTGTAAATTTTTCTTATTTTTTGACAAGAGTCATCAGGCCTTGGGCTTATTTGCATTCAGAAATTGCTCGGCCGTCATTCGCTGACCACCTGCGCGTTGTAATTCCAGAATTTTGAGCGACTTTTCAGCCGTACCGATAATCAACGACCGCTGCCCGGTGTGCAAAGCCCCGGGTTTGCTGTCCGCTACATTATCCACCACTTCGGCTTTCCAGATACGCAATCTTTGGCCGCCGATCTCACACCATGCAACCGGCCAGGGGTTGTAGGCCCGAACCTTACGCTGCAGCACCTCAGCTGCCTGACTCCAGTCCATCTCAGCTTCGGCCTTGCTTAATTTGCGCGCATAGACGGCTTTTGTTTCGTCCTGGGCAATTGCCTGTGGAAGCTCGCCCCTGCTAAGCTTTTCGATGCAGTTACGCAGCGCACGGGCACCCAGACCGGCCAGGCGGTCGTGAAGGCTGCCCGCCGTATCCATTGGTCCAATTGGTGTTGTAAGACACTGATAAACAGGGCCCGTGTCCAGTGTCACCTCCACCTGCATAATGCAAACACCTGTTTGCCCATCGCCTGCTTCTATGGCCCTTTGGATAGGCGCCGCACCACGCCAACGGGGTAGTAATGAAGCATGAATATTCCAGCACTCAAACGATGGCTGGTTCAGCAAATGACCCGGAATCATTAAACCGTAGGCCACCACAACCATTAAATCCGGCTGCAAACTGATGAGTTTTTCCTGCCACTCAGGGTCTTTCAGGCTTTCCGGTTGCAGTACATTGAGCTTGTTTTCAAGCGCCAGTTGTTTAACCGGGCTGGCACGCAAGTGCTTGCCCCGGCCGGCCGGCCGGTCAGGCTGGGTAAGAACCCCAACGATGTCATAACCATCATCAATCAAAGCCTGTAATGGCGGTAAAGCGAATTCGGGTGTACCCGCGAACAGGATGCGTAAGGACGGGTTTTGAGGGTTCACAATCAGATTGCCACGTGTTCTTCAGCCTCTTTGGCTGCCACTTTTCGCTGCTTTTCGAGCTTCTTTTTAACCATGTTTCTTTTCAATGGCGACAGATAATCAACGAAAAGACGACCGATCAGGTGGTCCATTTCATGCTGAACACACACAGCATGCAGTCCTTCGAGCTGCTCTTCGAAGACGTTTCCGTCTGAATCTTGCGCCCTGACCAAAATGTTTTCGGCGCGTTTTACATTGGCGTATATGCCTGGTACGGACAAACATCCCTCTTCATATTCCTGCTCACCGGAGCTACTCAGGATCTGCGGATTTATATACACACACGGCTGGTCCTGATTTTCGCTGAGATCCAGTACCAGTAAGCGTTTGTGGACATTTACCTGGGTTGCTGCAAGACCAATTCCACGTGCTGAATACATGGTTTCAGTCATGTCCTGAACCAGTTCTTTCAAGGCCTCATCGAAGCTTTCCACGTCAACTGCAATCGTGGTTAAACGGGGATCTGGAAACTCTAAAATGTTCAATTTTGACATTTGCTTCTTCACTTGATAAATAATTTAGGTGAACTTTTGCACCGCAGGAATTATGATAGCTAATGACGAACCATGTTCGCTAGTGAAGAATAATGACCGCATCGGTCAAGATGGCTGGATGCCTACTATATGGGGAAAGGAATGTGATCAAGAAAATTTTTCACCTGATCCTGGTGGCGATGTTGTTGGCAGGAACGGCAATGGCACAGGATGTGTCAGTGCGTGCAGATCACCCGGATGAATATGTAGTTGTAAAGGGTGACACCTTATGGGACATCTCCGGGAAGTTTCTGGAGCAACCCTGGCAATGGCCAGCGATCTGGCATGCCAATCCACAAATTGAAAACCCGCACCTGATCTATCCGGGTGACCGTATATCGCTGGTCTATATTGACGGCCAACCGCGACTGGTGGTCAATGGCGGCAAGCAGACGGTGCGTTTATCTCCCGAAGTACGCAGACTGCCCCGTGAGGCGATCCCTCCAATCGAGTGGGATGCGATCAAACAGTTTATTACCAATGCCCGCGTTTTATTGCCCGGTACCTTTTCTGACCTGCCTTATGTTGTTGCCAATGAAAGCCGGCGACACTTGGCCACGGAGAGAGACCTTACATATGTGCGGGGTATTGACGGACGCATCGGTGAGGAATTTGCCATCGTCAGGATGCGCCACATCTACTACGATGATAACGGTGTAATGAAACGAGGGGTGAACCACAGGTGGGGTGAACACTGGCGTCCCGAGGATGAATATCCGGATAACATCTGGAATGCCACCTTGTCATGGCGGCGTATGAATCCACCCGTTCTTGGTTATGAGTTCTGGGATATTGCTGTAGGAAGACTGGTTAAACAGGGCGACCCCGCTACTCTGGAAATCCAGAGCGGTCGCACCGAAGTCAAAGAAGGTGATTTAATATTACCCATCGACGACCATGTTTATCCCGAGCAGTTGCTGCCTCATGCAATGGATTCAGTACCGGAAGGTATGGAAGTCGTTGCACTGACGCAGGCAAGGTATGGTGCCGGTCACTACCAGATCGTTGCTATCAACGGCGGTCAGAACCAGGGTGTTGAGCCGGGCCATGTGTTTTCGGCTTTCCGGGCCGGCAAAAGAATTCAGGACGAGGTGAAATACCCAACCGGAAGCTGGGCAGATCAGAAAACACTGAATGGCAGCAAGGTTACCCTGCCGGATCAGTACAGTGCCCATATCCTCGTTTTCCGGGTCTTTGACGAAGTCAGCTATGCCATGATAATGAATGGAAAACGACCGGTGCGTGAACTCGACATACTCAAACACCCGGACGAAACACTTTAAACAGACCAGGAACCTGCCGGCTGAGACCGGAAGACCCCTGGCGTAAGCAGAGGGGGTTGTTACGAAACAACATGACTGGTTAGTTATTCTGAATGCGCCCTCAGTCGGGGGCGCTTCACTTATCAAGCTGATCGAATCACCGGGCGGCGCGACTGCAGTGGCTGAAGCCAGCACCCGGGATTTGGCCCGGCATGGTTTGGCAGATGAGACGGTTGCAGCCATTTCAAGTCCGGACAAGGCAAAAATTGAATCAGACCTGCAATGGCTTGCTCTCCCAAACCACCACCTGTTGTGTTGGGATGATGACGCCTACCCGGTCTTATTGAGACGTATTCCCAACCCGCCGGCAGCACTGTTTATAGATGGCGACCCGGGTTGCCTGTGGCAACCTCAAATCGCGGTGATCGGCAGCCGAAACCCCACTGCCGGCGGTCTTGACCACGCACGTGACTTTGCCACCACGCTCGCGCGCCAGGGTATGACCATCACCAGCGGCCTGGCAAGCGGTATTGATACTGCGGCCCACAAGGCAGCAATGGACGCGGGTGGATTAACCATCGCCGTCAACGGAACCGGCCTGGACCAGGTCTACCCCAACAGCAGTCGTGCGGTTGCCGGGCGTATTCGGACACAGGGCGCGATGGTTTCCGAATTACCACTGGGCTCACCGCCCAGGCGTCAGCATTTTCCGTCTCGAAACAGAATCATTTCAGGTTTGAGCCTGGCGGTTCTGGTGATAGAGGCCGGTCTGAACAGCGGCACACTGATTACCGCACGTAAAGCTGCGGAACAGGGACGTGACGTATTCGCCCTGCCCGGCTCCCTGAACAACCCAATGGCGAAAGGCTGTCACAGACTGATCCGGGAAGGCGCTCGATTGGTAGAAACCACTGCAAATATCATGGAGGAACTGGGGCCTGTGGCTGCAGAATTGCAAATGGAAATCCGCCAACGGCTTGAGCTACCTGATAATCCATCCGAAAAGCCCGCTGAGCTCAATGAAACCCTGCTGGATGATGCAGACTACCGCAAGGTATGGGAGCTAATGGGTTACGACCCCAAACCCCTGGATGTAATTATTGAGCAGTCAGGTCTGAAAGCCCGCGAGATATCGTCCATGTTGTTGATGATGGAGCTCAAGGGCATGGTAAAAAAACACGCGGCCGGACTCTACGTGCGTATCTGAGCTAAAAACGGCATGAGTAAACCCGGCCGGGTCACGAGCCGCGACCATGCAAACCCTCCTTTAGCCCCTGATGCAACTCGAAAGATCACAGGCAGTCGTACCAACTGCTCACTTGAACATCAGCAACTGCGTCCCAACCTTCGTCAAAGGTATTTTCACCGGTTTTTCTTATTTCGGTCGATATCCGGACAAGTTTTTGCGCAAATGTGCATTGACGCTGAGATAAGTCTCAGCCATGCTGTCACCTGACAGCGGAGAGGAACCAGACTGGATTTTGCTGCGGCAAGCTACCAGTCAGCAATAAGAGAGGCCCAACAATGAAAGAAAACGTACTCGACGTGCTGATGTTTCTCTTTGAGAACTATTTATACGACGAACCAGATGATGCACCGGACAGGGACTCTTTAGAGGAGAATCTCCACCAGGCAGGATTCACCAATGGCGAAATCGAAAAGGCCTTCAATTGGCTGGATGATCTTGCCGAGCAGCGTCACCAACCGGATCTGTTTCAGGATAATCACCGGCCTGTTCGTGTTTATGTTGAATCAGAAATCGCCCGTCTGGATACCGAGTGCAGGGATTTCCTGATGTACCTCGAAAATACCGGCATCATAGATGCCCATCGCCGTGAACTGGTCCTCGACCGCGTACTTGCATTGGAAACGGATGAAATCACTCTGGAAGATATGAAATGGGTCGTGCTGATGGTGTTGTTCAATCAACCGGGCCAGGAAGCGAATTTTGCCTGGATGGAAGATTTGATGTTTGACACCGAGCAGGAATATCGGCACTAATAATATAGGGGTCGACCACGGCATTCGGTCCGACTGGTACTGAAAAGCTTAATAGCTGGAGAAAAATACCATCTGAAGACTTTCCTGCCCTGCAGGCAGATGGTTCTTGTTTGAAATTAAAATTATGGCTAAGAACCTGCTCATTGTAGAATCGCCGGCTAAGGCGAAAACCATTAACAGGTACCTCGGTAGTGATTTCGAGGTGCTGGCTTCCTATGGTCATGTGCGCGACTTGCCGTCAAGGGATGGCGCGGTCGATACAGAAAATAGCTTCACCATGCACTACGAACTTAGCGAAGGCAGCAAAAAGCACGTTGATGCAATCGTCAAGTCAGCCCGAAAGGCCGAGGCGGTTTACCTCGCAACTGATCTCGACCGCGAAGGGGAAGCCATATCCTGGCATATCTATGAGATCCTCAAAGAGAAAAAGCTGACTGACAAAATTCCCTTTTACCGGGTCGAATTTTCTGAAATCACAAAACACGCAATCCAGGAAGCGGTCGCCAATCCACGCGAACTTTCCATGGACCTGGTCAATGCACAGCAGGCAAGACGCGCACTGGATCACCTGGTTGGTTTTAACCTGTCGCCATTGCTGTGGAGAAAAATCAAGCCCGGGTTGTCAGCGGGCAGGGTTCAAAGCCCGGCTCTTCGCATGATCGTGGAACGAGAGCGTGAAATTGAAGCGTTTAAGGCACAGGAATACTGGACCATAGAAGCTGATCTGCAAAAGGCTGAACATGCGTTTACTGCCAACCTGGTGCGTTTGGGCGGTGAGAAGTACCGCCAGTTCGATATCCAGGATGAAACACGTGCGAGCACGGTTCGTGAGAAGCTGCTCGCTGACGCCAACGGCAAATTGAAAGCGGACAGGATCACCCGCAAAGAAAGAAAACGCCGCCCTGCACCACCCTTCATCACGTCTACCTTGCAGCAGGATGCGTCACGAAAACTGAGGTTTTCAGCTCAAAAAACCATGCGTACGGCACAAACACTGTACGAAGGCATCGAAATCAAGGGTGAAACCGAAGGTCTGATCACCTATATGCGTACCGACTCGGTCATGTTATCCAATGATGCGCTTGCGGATATCCGCTCACAGATTGTCGATCAGTTTGGTCCGGACTACCTGCCTGAAAAGGCGAATTTCTACAAGACCAAATCAAAAAATGCCCAGGAGGCGCATGAGGCTATCCGCCCGACATCCGCCAGGCTGGTACCCGACAAGATTAAATCCTACCTGACAAATGACCAGTTCCGCCTGTACGAGCTGATCTGGAAACGCACCCTGGCTTGCCAGATGACACCGGCAAAAATGGACACCGTTGCTGTCGAGTTTGACTGTGGCGCCAACGCCAGTTTCCGCGCCAACGGCTCTGTCATTACTTTTCCGGGCTTTCTTGCCGCTTACGAGGTTTCAAAACCTGAAAGCGAGCAGAAAGCAACAAGTCAGCTTCCGGATATGCAGGAGGGTGACGTACTCAAACTGGACGGGATACGCGCTGAACAACATTTTACGGAACCACCGCCACGATATTCGGAAGCCAGCCTGGTAAAGGCCATGGAAGAATATGGCATCGGCCGGCCGTCAACCTATGCCAGCATCATGTCAACACTGGTCCGGCGGCACTACACCGAGCTCGAAAGCCGTCGCTTCAGACCCACGGATACCGGTCGGGTTGTTGAGCGTTTCCTTGAAAATCACTTCAATGAATACGTGGACTACGAGTTTACCGCCCGCCTGGAAGACGAACTGGATGAGGTTTCACGCGGTGAGCTGGACTGGATTCCATTGCTGAAGTCATTCTGGAAGCCATTTAATGAAAGGGTCATCAGAAAAGCTGAAGATGTAGATGCCCGTGAGGCCAAGGGAACCCGTGTTTTGGGTACAGACCCCAAATCCGGCAAGCCCGTATCTGTTCGACTGGGCCGCTACGGTCCGCACGCCCAGATCGGCACCCGGGAAGATGAAGAAAAGCCGACTTTTGCAGGTTTCAGGCCAGGACAAGGCCTGGAGTCAATTACGCTGGAAGAAGCGCTTGAGCTATTTAAACTGCCGCGTGAACTGGGTGTGACACCGGAAGGTGAAAAAGTTTTCGCATCCGTCGGACGCTTTGGCCCATACATACGTTTTGATAACAAGTTTGTTTCACTGAAAGATATCGACCCGCATGAAGTCACGCTGGAACAGGCTCTGGTTCTGATTGCAGAGAAGAAAGAGTTCGAAGCCAACCGTATCATTCAGACATTTGAGGGTAGTGAAATCCAGGTTCTGCGAGGTCGATATGGCCCCTACATTACCGACGGCCATAAAAATGCGCGCATGCCAAAAGACCAGGAACCTGAATCCCTGACCCTTGCCGAGTGTGAAGAGTTGATCGCTGCTGCCCCGGACCGTAAACGCGGTAAGAAGAAAGTGAGTAAGAAAAAGGTAGCGAAGAAAAAAACCACGGGCAAAAAGAAAGCGGGCAAGAAAAAGACGTCCAAAAAGAAAACCGCCAAGAAGAAAACCACGAAGAAATGAATCACGGTCATAAAACCGTCATCTGAGCCATGACAGTTCAGACACCGCTTAATACTGCCGCTGCAGTTAAAAAACTGCGGGCCGGCCATGTGATCGCCTACCCCACCGAGGCCGTGTATGGACTCGGTTGTGACCCGGCCAACGAATCTGCCGTACGCAAGCTATTGAAACTGAAAGGCCGGCATGAATCCGCTGGCCTGGTGCTGATAGCCAGCGAGTTTTCACAGCTTCTGCCCTGGATTTCAGACGTCAGCGAATCACTGGTCCAAAAGGCCATGCAAACCTGGCCCGGTCCGGTGACTTGGTTATTTCCGCGCGCCGCCGATGTGCCGGATTATGTAGCGGGCAAGCATGAGACCGTGGCCGTACGCATCACTGCGCACCAACCCAGCCGGGATTTGTGCGAGGCGTTTGAATCTGCACTGATATCTACCAGTGCAAATCACACCTCTGCCAAACCCGCGCGCAGCCTTTCGGAGGTTTGGGACTATTTTGGTTCCGATATTGCCGGTACGCTTGCCGGCGAACTTGGAGGCGGTGAAAAACCCAGCGAAATTCGTGATCTTGTCACCGGAAATATTATCAGGCGGGGTTAACCCGAATCATCACCAGGGCGGAATAAATTATGCCAATTGAGCGGGTTAAATCATATTTACTTGGACTTCAGGACAGCATCTGTCGCGGACTCGAAAAGGAAGACGGCACTGGCCGCTTCGAAGAGGACGTGTGGCAACGCGAGGCCGGTGGTGGCGGCCGCACACGGGTCTTGGAGCAAGGTGACGTATTCGAACAGGCCGGGGTCAATTTCTCACACGTTTTTGGTAACCGCTTACCACCATCCGCAACCGCTGCGAGACCTGAACTGGAAGGCCGTGATTTTCAGGCGATGGGTATTTCACTGGTCATTCATCCACGCAACCCCTATGTTCCAACCAGTCACGCCAATATACGATTCTTTATCGCCAGCAGGCCCGGGGCTGAAGAAGGTGCAGATGATTCGATCTGGTGGTTTGGCGGCGGCTATGACCTGACCCCTTATTACCCGAACATGGATGATGTTGTTCATTGGCATAGCACTGCCAAAGAAACCTGTCAGCCGTTTGGCGATGAGGTTTATCCCCGCTACAAACAGTGGTGCGACGATTATTTCTATCTCAAGCATCGTAAGGAAACCCGCGGTGTTGGAGGTCTGTTCTTCGATGATTTGAACGAATGGGGTTTTGAGCGCTGCTTTGAGTTCATGCAAACCATAGGAAACTCCTACCTGCCGGCCTACCTGCCTATTGTAGAGCGTCGCAAGAATACTCAATACGGTGATCGCGAACGGGCGTTCCAACTCTACCGGCGGGGCCGATATGTCGAATTTAACCTCGTCTATGATCGCGGGACACTTTTTGGCCTGCAGTCCGGCGGGCGTACCGAATCGATTCTGATGTCACTGCCACCGGTTGTAAACTGGCGTTATAACTATCGGCCTGAGAAGGGATCTGCTGAAGGGGAGTTGGAGGAGTATTTGAGGCCCAGGGACTGGTTGGGGGAGGGTTTGGGGGATTGAATCAGTCGCTCATACATGGCACGCCGTGCAAAACTGACACAATCGCGCCGGGGAGTAATTGATAGGCCGTGCAAAACTGACACAATCGCGCCGGGGAGTAATTGATAGGCCGTGCAAAACTGACACAATCGCGCCGCACATCCATGTGCTCTATCGCGATATACCGTTCATCCTGAACATAACCGTTCATCCTGAACATAACCGTTCATCCTGAACATAAAAAAACCCCGCTGGTTGCCCAGCGGGGTTAAAAAGTGGTCTCGGCTTGGGGGAGATAACCGATACCATGGCTCGCTAGGGGTGCGAGCCGGACTGCTGTAGAAACAGTCACAAATTATGACATTGATGCTTTTGTTTGGTTCAACAAATCCAGTGGCATTTTATTTAATTTAATCCATTATTCAGCTTGCTTTAATGTGCGGTATCCCAGTCCTTTCCGAACCCGGCATCCACCACCAGTGGGACATCCAGTTCAGCCGCGGCCGACATGTGCTTTATGACCTCGTCACGCACAACTTCAAGCTGAAGTTCCTCCACTTCCAGTACCAGTTCATCGTGCACCTGCATTACCAGCCTGGCACCCGGTTTGTCGGTCTGCAGCCAGTTGTCCACCTTGATCATGGCAATCTTGATGATGTCTGCCGCCGTTCCCTGCATGGGCGCATTGATGGCAGCACGTTCTGCGCCCTGCCGACGCATCATGTTACTGGCATTGATTTCCGGCAAATATAGCCTGCGTCCGAACAAGGTCTCGACATAGCCCTGCTCGCGGGCCTGTTCACGGGTTTTTTCCATGAAAACCCGTACACCGGGGTAGCGGGAAAAGTAGGTATCCATGTACTCCTGTGCCTCGGGCCGGCTGATATCCAGTTGACGGCCGAGCCCAAAGGCTGACATGCCGTACATCAATCCGAAGTTGATCGCCTTGGCCGCGCGACGCTGGTCACCTGTTACATTCTCGTAGTCTTCGCCGAAAACTTCACCTGCTGTTGCCCGGTGAACATCGACACCATCATGAAAAGCTTTGAGCAATCCCTTGTCCCCGGAAAGGTGCGCCATGATCCGCAGCTCAATCTGGGAGTAATCAGCAGCCAGGACGAGGCTGCCAGGGGGTGCAATAAAGGCCGTTCGGATCTTTCGCCCCTGGGGTGTTCGTATGGGTATGTTTTGCAGGTTGGGGTTGGAAGAGGAAAGTCTGCCGGTTGCCGCCACCGCCTGGTGATACGATGTGTGTACCCTCCCTGTATAGGGGTTGATTTGCTCTGGCAGTTTGTCGGTATAGGTTGATTTGAGCTTGGAAATGGACCGGTTTTCAAGAATCAGTTTCGGCAGTTCATAATTGACAGCCAGTTCCTTCAGTACATCTTCGGCTGTTGATGGTTGACCCTTGGGTGTTTTGCGGATGACTGGCAGTTCCAGTTCCTCAAACAGTATCTGCTGCAATTGTTTGGGAGACCCGAGGTTGAATGGCTGACCGGCAGCTTCGTGCGCCTGCTTTTCCAGTTCCAGCATACGCCTGGCCAGTTCCCCGCTCTGCAGTTGCAATATCTTTCCGTCAATCAATACGCCGGCCTGCTCCATTCTGGCCAGCACCGGTATCAGCGGTATTTCGATCTCTGTCAACACCTTCTCAAGGGCAGGTTCAGCCTGTAACTTCGGCCATAGTTTCTGGTGCAAGCGCAAGGTGATGTCAGCATCTTCAGCCGCATAATGACCGGCATCTTCAATGGAAACCTGGCTGAAAGATATCTGTTTGGCCCCTTTGCCGGCTATATCTTCATAGTGCGTGGTTTGGTGGCCAAGGTATTTCAGCGCCAGGGAATCCATGTCGTGACGGCTGCCGGTGCTGTTAAACACGTAGGATTCCAGCATCGTGTCAAACGCAACACCCTGAACCGCGAGATTGTAGCGTGACAGGACATTCATATCGTACTTGATATGCTGACCCACCTTTTTATGTGATTCGCTCTCCAGCAGCGGTCTGAGCGCCTCCAGTACCACATCACGATCAAGCTGTGCGGGTGCGCCCGGATAATTGTGGCCGACCGGTATATAAATCGCCTCAAAGGCATCGACGGCAAAACTCAGACCCACCAGCTCTGCCTGCATCGGATCCAGGCTTGTCGTTTCGGTATCAAACGCGATCAGTTCAGACTGTTCAAGTTTCTCCTTCCAATGGTCGAAACCCGCCATATCCAGAATGGTGGTGTAGTTGATTTCGGTTGTTGACGACTGTGATGATTCCTGTGAACCCATCTCCTTCAACCAGCTATTGAATTCATTCCGCTGCAGAAACTCTCGCAATTCGACCTCATCGACGGCCCCGCGCGTGAGCTGTTTAACATCCTGTTCCAGGTCCAGGTCACTGCGTATGGTCGCCAGGTCGCGTGACAGGGGTAGCACCTCCAGTGCTTCGCGCAGGTAACCACCAATTTTCCCTTTCATATCGTTAGCATTGGCCATTACACCTTCAAGATCCTGCCAGTTGCCCAGCCACTTGGCGGCGGTTTTAGGTCCACATTTTTCCACCCCGGGAATGTTGTCCGCCTTGTCACCGGTCAATGCCAGAAAATCCACAATCTGTTCGGGCGTCACACCAAATTTTTGTACCACGCCATCAACATCCATGGATGTTTCAGTCATCGTGTTGACGAGGGATACATGATCATTGACCAGCTGGGCCATATCCTTGTCACCGGTAGAAATCACGCAGTCAATATTCTCAGCGGTGGCACGCTTCGCCAGCGTACCGATGACATCATCAGCCTCGACACCCGGCACCTGGATCAGCGGTAGACCCAATAGCCTTACCATTTCATGTATCTTTTCTATCTGCTGTCTGAGTTCCAGCGGCATCGGTGGACGGTTGGCTTTGTACTGTTTATACATTTCATGACGAAAAGTCGGGCCCTTTGCATCGAATACCACCGCTATGTTTTCCGACCCGGCATCTTTCATCAGGCGCCGCAGCATATTGGCAACACCCAGTAAAGCGCCCGTCGGTTCGCCCGCAGAATTGGTCAGGTTCGGAAGTGCGTGGTATGCCCTGTAGATATAGGATGAACCATCAACCAGGTAGAGAGTATTAATAGCGCTCATGCAACATTTCTTCCAGATTCAGTTATTCGGGTCTGTTATGCTGAGAGTATCGAAAAACAGTTGTACAAACATTATTAATTTGCTGTTGTGGGAGCAAACCGAATGAAACATAAATGGATTACCATTCTGATGGCCGGCATTCTGACCTGCGGACTGGCCATGGCCCAGGAGGAAACCGCAGAGAGTACCGACCCGGCAGCACCGCCACCCATCCCACCGATTCCACCTAAAGTTCCCGGTGAAGAACTCGAGCCCAGTGTTGTCATTACAGAGCGGGAAGGTGAACGAGTTGAAGAGTACAAACAAAACGGCAGAACCTACATGGTGAAAATTACACCCGTAAAAGGTCCAGCCTACTATTATCTCGACGAGGACGGCGACGGTGAGCTTGAACTGCGGGAGTCCGACCGAAAACTGAATCCTGTCCAACCGGTGTACTGGAAATTGAAGGAGTGGTGAAAGCACCTGCCAGTTTTCCCGCACTACGCAAATTTATTGCCGCCAGTGGAAAAGCCGTTGCCTGGCTGGCACATGACGCCTGAGCGCGTCACAAGACTGGATGAGGTATTGGCGCAACGCCAGCCCGATCTGACCGTTTTTGCAGAAAACCTGCACAAACCCAAAAATTTCTCTGCAATGGTTCGCAACTGCGACGCGGTCGGCATCAACGAGATGCATGTGTCACCGGGCGAAGACGACCTCCGCAAGCACTGGAAGACTTCCCAGGGGGCGGAAAAATGGATGTATATCAAAGTCCACGACAACACTGAAAACGCCTGTCAGCACCTAAAATCAAACGGGTTTCAATTGGTAGCGGCACACTTGAGCAATGCGGCTATTAGTTTCCGTGATGTTGATTATACCCAGCCCATTGCGTTGGTCCTGGGCTCCGAGTTATTTGGTGTCAGCGATCAAACACTGTCCTATGTTGACCAGCAGATCAATATCCCGATGATGGGTGTAACCCAGTCTCTGAATGTTTCCGTCGCCTGCGCCATCGTGCTCTACGAAGCACAACGCCAGAGGCGGGATGCCGGAATGTATGACCACTGCCGATTGGATGATGAAACGTTGTGCCAGCAACGGTTTGAATGGCTACACCCGGTGCTGGCAGACTACTGTCAAAGACATGGCCTGGACTATCCGGCCCTGGATGAATCAGGTGACCTGGCGGAACCCATGCCCAGGAGTCTGTCGGATTACCCGACCGAGTGATGAATTGCCGCTATTTCTTTTCTTTGAGCATATTTGAGAGACCCGCAAACGGGTTGTGAGTGGCTGAACTATTTTTTTCTTCCGACCCCAGGTGACCCAAGGCTGCATCTATCAAACGGGAATGTTCATTGTCGTGACAATAAACACAAAGTAGTTCCCAGTTGCTGCCATCCTGCGGATTATTGTCGTGATTGTGGTCACGATGATGAACCGTTAACTCCTGCAGGTTTTCATTGGTGAATTCACGTGCACATCGACCACAAATCCAGGGGTACATCTTCAGCGCTTTCGCCCGGTAGCCCTTCTCGCGCTCATCGGAAGCCCTTCGCGCCTTTGCGACGACCCGATCAAGCTTGTCAGATGATTTTTCTGCCCCCATACCTGACTCCGATTCAGCCTGCTTCCCGACGACAGGCTTCAATAACGGCAAGGGTTTTCGGTGTTTTCGAGGTCCAGATAAAAAAACTTTTTGCCGCCTGTTCCACTAACATACCCAAACCATCAATATAGGGTCGATGCATGTCCTCACAGTGTCTCTTCAATGGTTGGCTGGCTTTGAAGTAATTCATGTCATAACAAAGGCCGCCCTCTGCAAAGCTCGAGGTATTGAGTGGTGGTGCCTCGCCCTTGTGACCCAGCGAGGTCGCGTTAATCACGAGGTTGAAGGCACCCTGCACGGACAGTTCAGACCAGCTTGTAACTGAAACCTTGCCGGATGAATCAAACCTTTCCGAAAGACTCCTTGCACGCTCCAGGTTTCGGTTAACTATTACGATCTGTTGAGGATTCTCTGCCAGCAAGCTGCCGAGAATACCTGCGGCTGCCCCACCTGCGCCGAGAATCAATACACGCTGGCCAGAAATGCCCAAACCATGATTCCCGGTCAAATCTGCGATTAACCCGGCACCATCTGTCGTGTGAGCAAACCAGCCTGATGCTTGAAGAACAAGGGTATTCGCAGCCTGTGCCTGGCTGACTTCCGGTGATGCGCCCGCAGCCGACTGCCACGCATCCCGTTTGAACGGCAATGTGACATTACAACCGACGCCGCCCGTGAGCCTGAAGTCTTCCAGCGCCCGTGGAAAATCATTGATGCCGGGCTCAATCAACCGGTACTCGATATCCAGCCCAAACTGCTCCGCAAACATGCGGTGAATTGCCGGAGAAAGAGATGACTTGACCGGCTGCCCGAAGAGCGCCAGTTTGATCAGTTCTTTTCCCTGAGCCACGTTGCTGCCTGTAATGCATAGTAGGTCAGTATGCCGTCAGCACCCGCACGTTTAATACCGGTCAACGCTTCCATGACAACCGATTTTTCATCCAGCCAGCCATTGATGGACGCTGCCTTGAGCATCGCGTACTCGCCGGAAACCTGGTAGACGTAAGTTGGAGCTCCAAAAGTTTCCTTCACCCGCCGTACGATATCCAAGTAAGGCATGCCGGGCTTGACCATGACCATGTCCGCACCCTCGTCCAGATCAAGTTCCACTTCCGAAATCGCTTCATCGCTGTTGGCCGGATCCATCTGGTAGGTATACTTGTTACCCCCGCCAAGCGCACCGGCAGAGCCCACAGCATCTCTGAAAGGACCGTAAAAGGCTGATGCATACTTGGCCGAATATGCCAGTATGCGGGTGTTGATATAGCCAGCCGCTTCAAGCGCATACCGAATCTCACCAATACGACCATCCATCATGTCAGACGGTGCAACGATATCTGCACCGGCTTGTGCGTGTGAAACCGCCTGCTTTACCAGGGCTTCCACGGTTTCGTCATTGACGATGTAGCCCTGCTCGTTCATCAGGCCATCCTGACCATGGCTGGTGAATGGATCAAGAGCCACATCCGTCATAACACCCAGTTCCGGATAAGCTTTTTTCAGCGCGCGCACTGTCCGCTGCGCCAGACCCTCGGGATTCCAGGCCTCACGGGCATCTTCGGTTTTGGCTTCCGGTGCTGTAACCGGGAACAGTGCGATCGCCGGGATACCCAGTCGCACGCACTCACCTGCCTTCAAAAGCAATCGGTCTATGCTCATGCGTTCAACACCCGGCATGGACTCTACTTTCTCAGTACAGTCTTCGCCTTCAATCACAAATACCGGCCAGATAAAGTCATCCGGGGTTAAAACGGTCTCGCGCATCAAGCGACGGGAAAAATCATCGGCGCGCATACGGCGCATACGGGTAGAAGGAAAACTCATGCTATTTATCCTGTGTAAAAATCCAGTGAATTTTAACTCTCTTTGTCTTCATACTCATACCAATTGCTCAGTTTATCCACCAGTTCCTCAAGCCCGGTTTTCTTCGTTGAGGAAAAAACCTGGACGCTCGCATTGACCGGTAGCCCCTTTTTAGCTTTGAGTAAAGCAGACTGTGCCGGCCCCCGCTTGAGTTTGTCCGCCTTGGTCAGCAAAATGTGACAGGGAATACCCGCTGACTCACACCAACTCAGCATTTGCTGGTCAAACTCACGCATCGGGTGACGGATGTCCATGACCAGCACAACACCGCGCAAACACTTGCGAGTCTCAAAATAACGGGCCATGACCTTTCGCCAGTGCTCTTTAAGCTTCAGAGGCACCTTGGCATAACCATAACCCGGTAAATCGGCTATACGCCGGTTTTCGTCCAGTTCGAAGATAACAATCTGTTGTGTCCGGCCGGGTGTCTTACTGGTTCGGGCCAGTGACTTTTGATCCGTTAAGGTATTGATTGCACTGGATTTACCTGCGTTAGAACGACCCGCAATTGCAACTTCGATACCCCGATCCGCTGGCAGCTGTTTAAGCTCATGAGCATTGAGAACGTAGCTCGCAACTCTGAAAGGGTTGGTTTTTTTCATCGTTTGTTTCTCATATTTTTCTATCTTATCGCTGGAACGATTGGGGTGAAAACGGGATAATAACCGCCCATTTCGGTCATTGTACGCAAACATTCCTGGAGAGTACGAAATGAAGCAATTATTGCAATTCGCTATTGGACTGTCGTTGCTGGTTTCCTTACCTGCTTTAGCGATAGGTGATGCGACTGCCGGTCAGGGCAAAGCAGCCGTGTGCGCGGCCTGTCATGGTGTTGACGGAAACAGTATTGTTCCTAACTGGCCTAAAATCGCCGGTCAACACGCCTCTTACCTGCAACGCCAGATCGCGTTGATAAAGGACGGCAACCGTCCGGTTCCTGAGATGGCCGGAATCGTTATCAACCTTACCGATCAGGACATGGAAGACATGGCGGCCTATTTTTCCAGCCAGGCTACCAGTGCCGGCTTAGCCGATGAGGCATTGCGTGCAAGCGGTGAAATGCTTTACCGGAGCGGCAACTCTGAAACCGGTATACCCGCCTGTATGTCCTGCCACGGTCCGGCAGGAGAAGGCAACCCGCTTTCGGGTTACCCCTCTCTTGCAGGTCAACACTCGGTCTATTCAGAGAAAATGTTAACCGGCTTCCGTGCAGGCACCACCTGGGGTGCTGATGATGCCAGCAGCACAATCATGACCGATGTGACCACCCGGCTGACCGATGAGGAAATCAAGGCCGTGGCCAGTTATATCCAGGGTTTGCACGGCGTAAAAGAATAATCCCGTAAACACCCTACGGAACAATGGGCGCCAAACGGGGTCTGTTAGCCAATAGAAAATACTATGTGGAGAAGGTAACAATGATTCAAAAGGTAATTATCGCGTTAAGCTTGCTGTTTGGCAGCCAGTTGGCCATGGCACAGCTTGAGCCTTACCAGGAAGGCGTGCATTACTTCAAAATAGGCCAGGTGCCGGCCGACACCGGTTCTGAAACCGTGGAAGTCACCGAACTTTTCAGCTATGGCTGTTCTCATTGCAATACCTTTGAACCCTATTTGGAAAGCTGGAACCAGAGTAAACCCGAGAACGTCACATTCAACCGTGTTGCTGTTGCTTTTGGCCGCAGAGCGTGGGAGATGATGGCCCGGGCTTATATCACGGCAGAGATGCTGGGTATTGAGGATCAAAGTCATATCGCCATGATGGACGCCATCTGGAAAGAGAGAAAGCAATTCCGCACGGTGGACGAACTGGCTGATTTCTACACGCAGTTTGGCATCGAGAGATCAGCCTTTCTGGCGAACTACCAGTCATTTGCAGCAGACAGCCAGTTGCGTAAAAGCCAGCGTGATATACAGCTTTTCGGCATCACGGGTACGCCCAGCATGGTTGTAAACCGTAAATACCGGGTCACAAGCAGCAAAGACGTCAAGGATTTCAATGCCATGCTGGACGTTGTCGACTTCCTGGTATCCAAGGAAACGGCCGCGCCGTAAAAAACACGATTTGTCACCCGCACGGGTGATCCTGATTTGTTCTATCGTTCCCGCCCTCCAGGGCGGGAACAGTCTTCAATCCTTCGCTCACCATCGTTAAAGAACATCCCTTTCCACCGCTACCATCTCACACGACACCACTCCGTCGGTCAAAAAGCATCTTTGCAGTTGACTCATCCGTGCATAAGAGTATTCTGTTGTTTCCTTACCACATCATGTTTACAACTATGTCGCAAGCCCAAATCCTGGTCGTTGATGACGAGCCTGATATCCGGCAACTTGTACAGGAAATCCTTGAAGATGAGGGATATTCCGTACAGGTTGCAAAAGATGGTGAAAGTGCTCTTATGGTCTATGCACAGCAGAAACCCGACCTCGTTCTGCTGGATATCTGGATGCCGGATATTGATGGAATCTCACTCCTGAAAGAGTGGTCTTGTGCCGGAAAGCTTGAGTCGCAAGTCGTCGTCATGTCCGGTCATGGCACCCTCGAAACCGCAGTGGAGGCAACTCGCCTGGGTGCTTTTGATTTTGTACAAAAACCACTCTCACTCGCCAAATTACTGGCGACAGTGCGAAAGGCTCTGGATTCAAGACCGCAAACCACCGCTACGGATTCTTCCGGGCGTTTCTTACCGCCGGTCGAACCGCTGGGCAACAGCCCGGTTATGCAACTGTTACGCAACAGTGCAAAGCAGGCTGCAAATAATGCGTCACCAGTGATGATTACCGGTGAAAGCGGCAGTGGAAGGGAAACGCTGGCTCGATACATCCATCACCTGTCATCCGCCAGCGGAGACATAGTTAAACTGGACCATAGCCAGGCGAGCGGTGAAAATGCCCGCAGCTATCTGTTCGGTTCTGTCTCAAATGGCAATGCAATCGAGGGATTGCTGGATAAAGCCGCCGCTGGCGTGCTGTTCATACCGAAATTGCATCGACTACCAGTTGGCACGCTTGAGTTGCTGAATAATGCCATTGAAACAAACGGATACACACCTGATGGCGGTATGGGCCTTAAACCAATTGGGTGCCGTATAATTTGCAGCGCCGCGGACAACCTGGAACAACTGGTTAAAGAAAAATGTTTGCCCGGACCCTTGTATTTCCACCTGAATGTATTGCCTTTAAAAGTACCCGCACTGCGTGACAGACCCGAGGATATCCCTGAACTTATCAGGTACTTTTCCGATTGGTTTCCAAACCATGAAAATCTGCCCTATCGATCATTTTCGGTTTCCGTCCAGAACCGGATGCGAAACCACAGCTGGCCGGGTAATGTTCGCGAGTTGCGTAACCTGATCCAGCGGTTGTTAGTGCTGGGCCACGAAGGTGAGGTTTCGGTGCAGGAAATTGAGGAAGCACTGAACCAAGGTGCGGGCAGCATGGATCCGGCCTCAACCGGTCATGCGAACTTGTATGACGACGGTCTGTATGACCTGCCTTTGCGTGAAGCCAGGGAGCAGTTCGAACGAGACTACCTGACTTACCAGTTAAAGAAGGCCGGCGGCAGTGTCGGCAAACTGTCCGAATCGGTAGGTATGGAGAGAACCCACCTGTACCGAAAACTCAGGTCACTTGGAATTGATCCGAAACTGGTAACCAACTCATGAGGATCGTCATTCTGGGTGCCGGACAGGTTGGCTCCACGGTGGCCAGCGCACTGGTCCACGAGGACAATGACATCACCATTGTCGATAACAATGAGTCACGTCTCAAAGAACTGCAGGATCAGTTGGATATAAGCAGTGTGCTGGGGTTCGCTTCCCACCCCAAGGTGATGGAAAGGGCTGGTATCGAGGATGCAGATCTTGTCATCGCATCGACCAGTTCCGATGAGGTCAACATGGTGGCCTGCCAGATTGCCTATACGCTGTACAACGTGCCAACCCGCATTGCACGGGTAAGAGCCGTCGCATACACCGACCGGGAAGAGTTATTTCACCGTGAACATGCGCCCATCGATGTTCTGATCAGTCCTGAACTATTGCTGACACAGTATATTGCCAACCTCATCGAATATCCCGGAACCCTGCAGGTCATGGATTTTGCTGATGGCCGGGCACAATTGGTGGCCACCGAAGCGGAAGCCGGCGGTCTGCTGGTAAGACAAAAACTATACACGCTGGCACAGCACATGCCGGGCCAGTCAGATGCCCGTATGGCGGCTATCTATCGCGACGGCAAACTGATCCTGCCCGAAGGCAGCACTATAATCGAGGAGAATGATATTGTCTTTTTCCTCGCGGCGAAACGTGACATACCTGCGGTCATGAAAGAGCTCAGGCCAATCGATAACCCGATCCGGCGCGTGATCCTTGCCGGTGGTGGCAACATCGGTAAAAACCTGGCGCGTCAACTTGAACGCGACCACCACGTAAAAGTGATTGAACGTAACCCTGCCAGGGCCGAATCAATTGCTGAAGAACTGTCGAAGACCATCGTGCTGGTCGGTGACTGCACCGATGCCAACCTGTTAAGGGAAGAAGCCGTAGACAATACCGATGTTTACTGTGTGCTCACCAATGACGATGAGGCCAATATCCTGTCCGCATTGCAGGCCAAGCGTATGGGGGCGAAGAAAGTTATTGCCATCATCAACCGGCCTTCATATGTAGACCTGATGGAATCGGGCACAATCGATATCGCTGTATCGCCGCAACAAATCACCATCGGCGCCCTGTTGGCTCATATTCGCCGGGGCAGCATCGTACGTGTTCATTCACTCAGGGGTGGTGCTGCGGAGGCCATCGAGGCGGTTGCGCTCGGGGACAGGCGCAGTTCCAAGGTGGTTGGCCGGTCTCTTGAAGAACTGGACCTGCCGGAAGGCACTACGATCGTTGGAATAGTCAGGGGTGAAAACGTCATCATTGCCCACCACGATACGGCAATAGAAGAGCATGACCATGTCCTGTTGTTTGTACCGGACAAAAAACAAATTCACGCGGTAGAGCAACTATTCCAGGTGAGTGCTTCCTTCATATGAAACACCGGAGAACGGCAACCGTTCAACGGATTCTGGGTTTTCTGATCGCCGGCGCCAGCCTCATGATGATTCCACCAGCGCTGGTTTCATGGTGGTACAAGGATGGCACGGCCAACCTGTTTCTGGTCAGTGCTGTTATCCTGTTTCTTGTCGGTATGACCATTTTTCTGCCGGTTCGGAATGTCCGCGAGGAATTGCGTCTGCGTGACGGGTTCCTGGTCGTCGTGGCGTGCTGGCTTTCGCTGGTGCTGGTCGGCGCACTTCCCTTTTTGTTGTTGATGCAGCCGGAAATCTCCTACGTCGATGCCGTCTTCGAGTCCATGTCCGGACTGACAACTACCGGTGCCACGATCCTGACAAATATCGATGCCCTGCCACGTGGCTTATTGTATTACCGTCAGCAACTTCAATGGCTGGGGGGGCTCGGTATCGTAGTACTGGCCGTCGCCATTTTGCCCATGCTCCGCATTGGCGGTATGCAACTTTACCGGGCAGAAACACCGGGACCGCTAAAAGACAGCAAACTGACACCGCGTATCACTGAAACTGCCAAGGCATTGTGGTTACTTTATCTTGGGATTACTGTTCTTTGTGCCCTGGGCTACTGGCTTGGAGGTATGACACTTTTCGATGCCATCGGCCATGCTTTCAGCACGGTAGCGATTGGTGGTATGTCGACACATGACGCCGGTTTTACCTACTTCGACAGTCCGACCCTGGAAATAATCGCGACATTTTTCATGGTGGTTGCCGGTATCAATTTCGCGATTCACTTCACATCCTGGAAAAGGGCCAGTTCCCAACCCTATTTTCAGGATCCCGAGCTCAAGGTTTACGCATCGCTGCTACTCGCATTCGCGACCCTGACCACCATCACGCTATACCTGAACGGGACCTATGGGTCCATTTCTGAATCTGCCCGTTACGCGAGCTTCCAGGTGGTTTCAGTCATGACAACCACCGGCTTCACCACCGCGGAATTCTCCCTCTGGCCGGGTTTTATTCCCATCATGCTCATCTGCATTGCGTTTATTGGCGGTTGCGCCGGCAGCACTTGTGGCGGCATGAAGGTGATCCGCATCATGCTTTTATATCGACAGGCGATTCGTGAAATTCGCCGACTGATTCACCCCCACGCAATCTTCCCGGTAAAAATCGGCGGCAGAAAGACATCCACGACCGTCATGGATGCGGTTTGGGGTTTCTTTTTCCTGTATGTCTCCAGTTTCGTGATGATAACCATTGCACTCAATGGTGTGGGTGTGGACCCGGTAACCGCTTATGCCGCCGCCGCGGCCTGCATAACCAACCTTGGACCGGGACTGGGTGAGGTCAGCGCCAACTATGCCAGTCTCAACTCAACAGCCAAGGTGATTCTTAGCTTCGCCATGTTGATGGGCCGGCTTGAGATCTTCACCCTGCTGGTACTGTTTTCACCCGCTTTCTGGCGTAACTAACTTTTACCGGATGTCAGGGCAAACCCTGAAGCCAGGTGTAGTTTCCGCAGCATGGAACGTTTCTTATGGTGGTGACCCTGCATGCGCTGCAGGATATCGTCCAGCATTTCCACGGCTTCAATGACATGCTCACCTTTATTCAGCATAACTGCTTCTGCCTCCTGGGCCATGGCGGCATCTGTAACCTCTGCTCTTGAAGCATGGCCCCGCTTGGTCAAGCCTTCCAGCACCTGGGTTGCCCAGATCACGGGAATATGCGCTGACTCGCATACCCACAGAATTTCTTCCTGAACTTCGGACATACGTTCAAAACCGCATTCCACTGCCAGATCGCCCCGTGCAATCATGACGCCGCAGGCCGGAAATTCAAGCGCTTCCAAAAGGATGGCCGGCAGATTGGCAAAGCCTCTCTTGGTTTCGATTTTCAACACCGCACCGATATCATCACGGCCAAGTTTGCACAGGTGCTGATGCAATGCCCGGACATCATCTGGACTGTTGGTGAAAGACAAACCAATCATGTCAGCATGGCGGGCAGCGAATTCCAGATCCTGCAGGTCCTTGGTGCTCAGCGCAGCCAGGTGGAGGTCAGTATCCGGGAGATTGACCCCCCTGTTGCCTTCAAGTTTTTCCACCGGATTCCGCGTGTGGGTAATGCGAATCTGCAATTGTTCCGCATCGCGTTTTTCGACGATGCCGGCAATTCGGCCGTCATCAAAGAAAATAGGTTCGCCCAGGCGTACATCACGATAGACCTCCGGAATTGCCAGTGAAACCTTACCCGGATTCAGCAACTCACCATCACTGTCGTGAAATGCGGGTTTCCCCGGTTCAGTTTTTGCCGAAACGATCAGAACATCATCTTTGCGGATCAGGCAAACGCTGTCCTCGGGTGCCAGACCAGATATTTCAGTTTCGGGGCCCGGGTTACCCATCCGGTCATAAGTATGTAAAACAGTGCCATTCGTCACATAAGACGTCTTCTTGGATTCGGCCCAGTAGCCGTCCGCGCGTTTCTCCTTTATACGCCAGTTTCTTTTTGAACCGCGCGCATCCCTGAAGCTGATTCGATCACCTGCATTCAAACAATCCAGCCAATCCTGATCCATTGTGAGTGTAACGTCAGCGGCGGGCATCTCGGAAAATGCCGTCTTATCTGGGGTTAACCAGATTCGTGCGGGACGCAGTATCTTGCCGTTCTTGGCCCGCACCGGCCGGACCTTGATGACTGCCGGGTTGGTTTCCATGGGACCGAGACGTAGTTTCGGGCCTCCCAGGTCCATCAGAATACGGCAGGACAAGCCGGTTGAGTGCTCAGCATTCCGCAGAGTTTCAATCATCCGGGACCAGATTTCCGGGTAATCATGCGCACAATTGATACGCATGCAATTCATGCCGCTGAGCAGTAATTGATGCACCATCAGGTAATCATCGGCTGCCTCAACCGGCATGGTGACAATAATGTGACCGCGCCTGTTCCCGGGATGTGTTCCAAAAAGCCGGGCCGTGTTTTCCTCAAGGCATTTCGCACCTTCAGTGAAGGCAGTATGTATTTCCTGTGAACCAGCCACGGCTTCATCCTGACCATTGAGCAGGTACAGGTTGCGCAGAACTGCATCGATGGTCGCAAGGACGTGGGGCTCTATCCTTCCAAGTGAGGACAGACCCAGGCGGGTCAACCTGTCCTGGAGTGGTCTTATGTCTTCATGTCTTACCGTAAGATAGCGTAAAAGATTTTGTGCGCACGCTTTGCGCTCAGGGGGCAGTCCAGGCAACGCTTGCAGGCCGCGCTCTGCCTGTTCTTCGATCATCCGGCGTAACGACTCCATCTGCCCGATCAAATCGTCAATGGTCCAAGATGGAGAAGACTGATGTTGGATGGAATTCATATGCCCGTGCTCCCAATATCACTTTAATCTTCGGTGAATCAAAGCTACATGATTTAAATCAAGCCTGCTTGATATCAGGAGTCAAGGCCAGGAATACACGGCCGCGGTTCAGCCTGTATTGTTTTCAGCGTTTATAAAACGGCTTCTCTCCTTCAGGGCGATTCCTGAAGCGCTTATAGGCCCACAGATATTGTTCCCGATCCACTTCAATGCACTGCTCTATACGCCGATTGACCTCTGTCAGTGCTTCGCGCATGTCCTCACTGTAAATGGATGGGTCTGTTGTAAATAAATGCACGCAGTACCGGCCACCCTTGCGCCGCTCACAGACGGCGAAGACAACCGGGGCACCCGTCCGCTGAGCCATACGCGGCAGTAATACACCGGTCAGGGCTTCAATACCGAAAAACGGTGCAAACTGTCCGCCACCGCCGGTGGGTTCCTGATCCGGCAATAGCGCAACAAAATAGCCCTCTTTGAGCAGTTGATACATACGTCTGAGACCCTTGCCGGTTGCCGCGACCATCTCGGCTCCCGCACGGGCACGCTTTTCTGTTAGTAACGCATCAATGTCAGGATGTTTGCTGGGTTTGTATAAAATCGCAGCCTCGCCCTTGCTGTGCAGATACAGGTTTAACATTTCCCAGGAACCATAATGCGGTGCAGCCACGATCAAGCCCTTGCCGAGGCTGATCAGTTCATCAACCTGTTCCATACCCTGCACTTCATCGAACAGGCCGTACAACCGCTCCAACGGCCAGTGCCACAGCATACCGGCTTCAAATAGCCCCTTGACATAATGCGTCATGCTGGCCCGGCCGACCTTTTTCCGCTGCTTTGCATCCATCTCCGGATAGGCCGCCTTTAAATTCAGGCGCGTGACTCGCCGTAAGCGGGGCACCGAGTACCAGACTACCGCTGCCAGGGGCGGAGCAAGATATTTTGCAGCACGCGGTGTTATCCAGCTGAACAAGCGCATGACGGCACGAATGGCGAGTAATTTCATCAGCAGTCGCTCATATACCGGTAGAAAGCAATGCTAACATTGACCCGCATATTTCACCAGTCGGTAGCGTGCCTCGCTATAAGTAAATGATTTGTATGAACTAAAAGACATTATTTCAAATAAATCCCATGGTACACTTTGTACCCGGCCCGATACCTATCCCGGCTCTGGCTTGTTCATATACCACTGGGCTTGGTCTTCCCTCAGGCCATAGCTACGGCTATGACCTTCAGTCCAGCCCGGCGCCCAGTGGCATCTGTCCGGCGCCAAATTCCGGGATACTGGTGAAATATGCGGGCTAGCAAAGCCGGATTATTCAAAACAGGGTTGTGAAATGATTGCATTGTTGCAAAGAGTATCGGAAGCCAGCGTGGTTGTTAATGAAAATTCTTCAGGGCCGAGGGTGACCGGCGCAATCGGGGCCGGCATCCTCGCGCTGGTAGCGGTTGAGAAAGGCGATACCGAGGCCCAGGCGGACAGGCTCTTGCAGCGCATTGTCAGCTACCGGATATTTTCAGATGAAAACGGCCGCATGAACCTGAACCTGCTTCAGGCAGGTGGACAATTGCTGCTGGTTTCACAGTTTACGCTGGCCGCGAACACCAACAGCGGCAACCGCCCCAGCTTTACGCCGGCGGCAGAGCCCGCAGAAGGTAAAAGGCTGTTTGACTACCTGCTGGAGTCAGCCCGGGGTCAACTCGGTGAGGTTCCCACTGGAAGTTTCGGTGCCTCTATGCAGGTCAGCCTGGTCAATGACGGTCCGGTAACTTTCAGTTTACGTGTACCACCGGCAAGCTGAACGCAGCCACTTCAGTTTTCTTCAAATTCGTTGAGTTTTCGGGTCAAGGTATTACGGCCAACACCTAGTAAGCGCGCCGCTTCCACGCGTTTGCCGCCGGTATGTTCAAGCGCACAATCGAGTACAATTTTTTCAAACTCACCACGAACCGTAGACATCAGGTCCGTCTGACCATTAAACAGCGCCGCGCGGGTCCAGTTCCGCAGAGCCTCTGACCAGGAGTCAACGGGTCCGCTTGCAGCATCCCTGTCCTGCAGACCGGCGGGCAGATCTACAGGTAAAATCTGTTCGCCTGGAGCCATAACACACAACTGCTGACAAAGATTCTGCAACTGCCGCACGTTGCCCGGCCAGGACTTTTGCTGCAAGGCACGGATGGTCTCAGGCATTAAGTGCTTCTCCTCCAGACCCATTTCATCTGCTGCCTCACGCAAAAAATGCCTGGCCAGCTGGGCAATATCTTCACTGCGCGCACGCAGAGGAGGTAACTCAATGGTAATTACATTCAAACGGTGATAAAGGTCCTCTCGAAAAGTGCCCTTGGCGATTTTTTCCTGCAAATCCTGGTGGGTTGCGGTTAGCACCCGCACATCCGCTCGCAGCAGATCCCGTCCACCAACACAGTAATAGTCACCTTCGGCAAGTACCCGCAGCAAACGCGTTTGTAGCGGAAGCGGCATATCACCAATCTCATCGAGGAATAACGTGCCACCAGCAGCTTCCTCGAATCGACCCACCCGCCTCGCGTGGGCCCCGGTAAACGATCCCTTCTCGTGTCCAAACAGCTCGGACTCCAGCAGCTCAGTGGGAATCGCTGCCGTATTGATAGCGACAAACGGGCCTTTGGACCGCGGGCTGTGCTGATGCAGTGCACGGGCGACAACCTCCTTGCCGGTACCGGTCTCACCGGTCAACAACACGCTGATAGTCGAACGGGACAACCTGCCAATGGTTCGAAAAACCTCCTGCATAGCCGTCGAATCACCGATCAGCTGGTTAGCTGTACCTTGCTCTGTGGCCGCCGGAACGACGGCTGGAACGGCGGATGCACGGGCAACCACTGCAAGTACCTTGTCGAGGTCAAATGGCTTTGAAAGGTAATCGAATACACCTGACTGGAAGGCGGTAACCGCCTGGTCAAGATCCGAGAACGCTGTCATGGCGATCACCGGAACCTCAATCTTACGCTCCTCCAGAGCCATCAACACACTCAGGCCATCAGCATCCGGCAAACGAATATCTGTAATAATAACAGATGGTTGAGAACCATCCAACGCGGCAATAACATCAGCCACAGTGGCAAAACTTTCGGTTACATAGCCGGCACGGCTCAGCGCCCGCTCGAGGACAAAGCGAATAGCCTCATCGTCGTCAACGACCCAGATCAGCACCGGCTCAGTCATGGGTTCGTTGCAGCGGCAGTCTGAGTGTAAAACGGCTACCAGGCTCCAGTGGCGCATAGGTCAATAAGCCCTGGTGGGCGGCCGCAATCTGTTGTGCAAGCGCAAGGCCAAGACCGGTTCCATCACGCCGGCCGGTGACCAGCGGCAGAAATAACATACTGCGCAGGGATTCAGGTACGCCACAGCCATTGTCCTTGATATCCAGACGGACAACACGACCCATACCGGGCTGTAACAGGGTCATGTCGTAGTCAACACGGCTTCGAATTTCGATCTCGGTTGCACCTGCCTGGAAGGCATTTCGAAGCAGGTTTAAAAACAGCTGTCGCAATGCGGTTGAGTCCGCCGAAATTTCGGGAATGCTGGGGTCATAATTTTGAATAATTTTTACGCTGGCGGCGGATTCCATACGTAATAGCTCGGTGGTTTCCTGCAGGACGAAATGGATATCCAGCGGGCGGCACTCGAGCTCGGATTTGCCAAAGCGTGCTAGCAATTCGTCGATACGATCCACTTCACGCATGATCAACTCTGCCAGCGTGCCCAATTCACGGTCGCCTAACTCTGCGGCCATCATTTGTGCAGCACCTCGGATTCCACCCAGGGGGTTGCGAATCTCATGACCCAGGTTACGCCTGATCAAATCAATCATTCCAGTCTGAAGCTCACGCTGTTGCAGCTTGTTTTGTTGCTGTTGCCATTTGAGATCATAAAACTCCAGTAACGTACCCTGCCCCGTGATGGGCTGAATCGTACAGCCGAACAATCCACCAGGCAGTTTGCACTCGCTCAAATGACGACCACGCTGTTCTCCGGCTGTAGTTGAAACAGCCTGTGACAGCTCATTTGGAATACCATCAACATCCTTGAAACGCCAGCCGTGTATACGCTCTCTTCCGGTTGCAAGACAATGTTCTGCCGCTGCATTCATGCCCCGGACACAGCCCAGGTCATCCAGCTCTATTACCGCTGTTGAAAGTGAATCAAGCATGGCACAAGCAAATTCATTCTAGCCACCAACCCTGGGGGCGACGCGGGGACGGTTATACAGACCCGGTTGTCTGACGAAAAAAACCACTTGTTCTGTGGTGGCGATGGTGCGGTTTTTGTCGTCTCTCAGCTCCGCTTTTACGGTATGCTCGCCCCGATCCAATCCAACCACCGGAACCACCTGCTGGCTGGTGGTTGTATGTATCTTACCGTCCAGGTAGACGGTCACCTGCATACCTTCCTGTATTGCATACCGTGTGTTCCAGGCAATTGATATGGGGCCATCCGGTTTCCAGACTGATTCTTCCTGTTGCGGGGAAATGATTGCAAAGTCCTTGTAGTTCCTGCGCAGATACGAGAGTGACATTTCTTTCTCACCTTCATCTCCTGCAGTTGCCTCGGGTGCTTTTTCATATGTCGGCGCTTCAATCACACTGATCGGAGCCAGTTCGACGGGTTTGGAGCCATCACCCGGTGCTTGATCGGTATAGGTCACATTGCCGTCTTCATCGACGACCTTGTACACCTGTGCCATCAACGGTGAAGCTGCCAGCGCCAGCGATAGCGCTACAAGGACCGTAATTAATCTCATATAAATAACTGTTTTCATCGTCAGACTCCAAATTTATACCAGCCTTCAACGCCTCGCAAACAGCGAGGCGTACCAGTTTCCGTGGAACTGCCGAATGACAGCTCCTTTATATAGAGTAATACATATCAAACTCAACCGGATGGGTGGACATGCGGAAACGTGTCACCTCTTCCATCTTGAGATCGATATAAGCATTAATCAGATCATCGTCAAATACACCGCCGGCTTTCAGAAAATCCCTGTCGCCATCCAGTGCTTCGAGGGCCTGTGCAAGACTGGCGCACACGGTCGGAATGTTTTTCACTTCCTCGGCGGGCAGATCGTAAAGGTCTTTGTCCATGGCCGGACCCGGGTCAATCTTGTTGATGATACCGTCAAGGCCGGCCATCATATAAGCAGCAAACATCAGGTATGCATTGCCAGCCGGGTCACCAAAACGCACCTCGATACGACGCGCTTTTGGACTGCCAACATGAGGGATACGGCAGGAGGCCGAGCGGTTGCGGGCCGAGTAGGCCAGCATGACCGGTGCTTCAAAACCTGGTACCAGTCGCTTGTAACTGTTGGTGGATGCGTTCGCGAATGCATTCAGAGCACGCGCGTGTTTGAAAATACCACCAATATAATGCAGTGCCATCGTTGATAAGCCACCGTACTCTTCACCGGCGAAAAGATTGTTGCCGTCTTTGAATAAGGACATGTGGACGTGCATACCGGAACCATTATCGCCGACCAGCGGTTTTGGCATGAAGGTCGCAGTACGGCCCGAGGCGTGCGCCGCGTTATGGGTCGCATATTTAAAAGTCAACATCTCGTCCGCCTTGCGGGTCAATGTAGCGAACTTGGTACCGATTTCACACTGGCCGGCAGTACCCACTTCATGATGATGCACTTCAACTTCGACACCCATTTTCGCCAGTATCCCGCAAATAGTTGAACGCAGATCATGCAAACTATCCACTGGAGGAACCGGGAAATAACCGCCTTTAACACGCGGACGGTGTCCATGATTGCCTTCTTCATATTCTGCGCCGGTATTCCAGGCACCTTCTTCGGAATCGATATTGTAGAAAGTTGAATGCATATCCGTGCCGAAACTGACGCTGTCGAATACGAAAAACTCCGGTTCAGGGCCAAAGTAAGCGGCGTCAGCAAGACCACTGGACTTGAGGAACGCTTCCGCACGCTTGGCCAGTGAGCGGGGACAACGGTTATAACCTTCCATCGTATGCGGCTCGAGCACGTCACAGCGAATAATCATCGTGCTGTGTTCCATAAAGGGGTCCATCACGGCAGAGTCAACATCCGGCATCAGCACCATGTCTGACTCGTTGATCCCTTTCCAGCCTTTGATTGAAGAGCCATCGAACATTTTGCCTTCTTCAAAAAAATCTTCATCTGCCATCGCAACAGGCATGCTCACATGCTGTTCCTTACCTGCAGTATCACAAAACCGTAAATCGACGAATTCAACTGCTTCATCAGTAATCATTTTCTGTATTGTTTCTATGCTCATGTCGTTGTTCCTATGCTGTTACCTTAATAAATGTCCAAAACGGGTCGGTATATATATGCAGAAGTCGTGCCAACCTGAAAGAAAGGAGAATTTATTTTGAAATTTCAATAAATAGATTTTAAGAGCACTTTCACAACATTTGGCAACGTATAAGTGACTTTTACGCCATCTCTTAGAACACCGTACGGACCGACGGAATCAATACCGCACCATTATCGCACTAAACGATTAATCACGCACCATTTTGGTGCAATTTTTGACTAGAAAGTGAACCAAAGCAGAGCCACGCCCAGTGCAAGGCGATAAATCACAAAGGGAAGCAGGCCAACTCGCTGCAACAGGGCAAGAAATGCCGCAATGCACAACCAGCCGGCAAGCGCCGAAAGCAGAACTGCCAGGCTGAATTGCAACCAGTCGATTGACGTGTCATGCATCAGCATCCGCAATACCCCGTACGCACCGGCAGCGGCGATGATCGGTATCGAAAGCAGGAATGAGAAACGCGCTGCGCTGTCGGCATTGAAACCCAGCATGCGGCCCATGGTGATGGTGATTCCGGAACGCGATGTACCGGGCACGAGGGCCAGCATTTGCGCCAGGCCAATCAGAAGTCCGGACTTCAAATTGATTTCGGCAAGTTGTTTTTTATGTGCGAAGCGGGCATCGGCCCACCACAACAACAGACCAAAGCCGATGGTACTGACCGCAACGATACGAACATCCCGGAGTGACGACTCTACCCAACCATGCAACAGGCCACCGGCAGCAATGGCAGGAATGCTGGCCACGACCAGTATCAGACCCAGCTTCCGAGAGTCCTCGTTTCCCTTGCCGGCAACAAACCACGATGCCAGCATCTGCTGGAGATCATTACGAAAATACACCAGCACGGCCAGTAAAGTACCCAGATGCGTAGCAACATCAAACACCAGGCCCTGGTCAGGCCAACTGAAGACCTTACTACCCAGGATCAGGTGGGCAGAACTGGATACCGGCAAAAATTCCGTCAGGCCCTGGATCAGGGACAAAACGATGATTTGAATCAAGGTCATTGTGTGAAGCTAATCCTGTAGATCACACCGGCCAGGTCATCAGATATCAGCAGTGCACCATCGGGCATCACCAGCACATCATTGGGACGGCCCCAGACTTCCTGACCCTGTAACCAGCCAGCTGCAAATATCTCATTATTCAAAACCGTGCCGTCAGGCTCTACATCCAGAACACGAACCTGGTAACCGATCTTTTCGGTCCGGTTCCATGAACCATGCTGGGCGATAAACAGGCGGTTTTTATACCGGGCGGGAAACATGTCTCCCGTATAAAAGGTCAGGCCCAGGGCGGCGCCATGAGGATCGAGTTTCGCAACCGGCGGTGTGTAATCGGCACAGTCCATGCCCTTTCCAAACTCTTCATCCAGCAGATCACCCTGGTGGCAGTAAGGGATACCAAAATGCATACCAGCCCGTGCTGCATGGTTTAATTCATCTGCCGGAAGGTCATCACCCAGCATGTCGCGGCCGTTGTCCGTGAACCACAACTGACCGTTCTGCGGATGAAAAGCCAGTCCGACGCTGTTGCGCACGCCTTTTGCATAAACATCCATGGCGCTTCCGTCCGGATTCACCCGGCGTATCTCGCCAAATCCATCTTCATCGCAAATGTTACAGGGCACACCAACCGGTATATACAGTTTGCCATCCGGCCCAAAGCGCAGGTACTTCCAACCGTGATGCTTCTTGTCTGGCAGCGCATCGGTTACGACCACGGGTTCAGGAGGCTGATCCAGAAGGGCTTCAATATTGTCGTAGCGCAGTATCCGGTCGACCGCTCCCACATAAAGTGCACCATCGCGGAACTCGAGGCCGGAGGGCATGTTGAGATCTTCGTCTATCAACCTGATGGTTTCAGCCCGATGATCACCATCCGCATCGGTCATTGCCCAAAGCTTGCCAGCCTTGCGGCTACCGGCAAACAGGGTCCCGTCATCCCCCAGCGCCATCTGCCGTGCGTTTTCAACGCCATCAGCATAAATTTCAATACTAAAACCGGGCGGCAGATCAACCTGGTCCAACTGGATTTCTGCAAGGGCTGCTTCCACCGGGAGGGCTGCAAAAAATAACATGGCAATTTTGAAGTTTTTCATACCGCCATGTTAACAGCAGGCGCGCCGCGCAGCACCCTACGCAGCACCGGGCTCCCCGCCGCAGATGAAATACCTGCGAGCTGCAGCAATACAGCAGCACATGTCATAAAATGCACGCCTGTTTTTAATACTCTGGAAATTGTCATGCGCCTAATGTCTCTCGCCCTCGGGTTCCTGCTGTCTACGTCCTCACTGGCAATGACCTCCGCAGAGTACCTGCCAGCAGATGCAGAACTGGATACATCCATACCATCGCCCGAGTCCCAGCTTGGTTGGGAGCCCGGTGACTGGAGAATTCAGCACCCGTCCCTGGCCCGGTATATGTACACACTTGCTGAGAAATCAGACCGTGTCAGCATCAAGGTCACGGGGCATACCTATCAGCAGAAACCGTTGCTGCAGGTGATCATCTCCTCAGAAGAAAACCAGTCAAAGCTGGAGTCACTTCGCCAGTCACACCTTAAAGGGGCCGTGAATGGTAATCCTGACGCGCCCCTGGTGGTATGGCTCGGTTACAGCGTGCACGGTGATGAAGCCAGCGGCAGCAATGCCGCACCCATCGTTGCCTGGTATCTCGCGGCATCCCGGTCCGAATATGTAAAGGAACTGCTCAAAAACACCATTATCATCCTGGATCCCAGCCTGAACCCGGACGGTCTCGACCGCTTTGCGACCTGGTCAAACTCTAACCGAAGCTTGAACCCGGTCGGCGATCGCAATGGCCGTATCCACCACCAGGACTGGCCTTCGGGCAGAACCAATCACTACCTGTTTGACCTGAACCGCGACTGGCTAACCCTGGTGCACCCTGAATCCCGCGCCCGGATCACCGAGTATCATCGCTGGCTGCCGCACATCATTACCGACCACCATGAAACCGGTGACGACGGCTTCTTTTTCCAGCCCGGTGCGCCTACCCGGCAGCACCCGCTGACCACCGCCGAGAACCTTGAGATGACACGAGCGCTTGTGCCATATCATGCAATGAGCTTCGACAGCGCCGGAGAAATGTATTTCACTGAAGACACCTATGATGACTTCTTTTATGGAAAGGGTTCGACCTACCCGGACATCAACGGCAGCGTCGGCATCCTGTATGAACAACCCCGTGTCAACGGCGCTGTTTACAACCGCGACTCGGGACCACTGGAGTTCACCGAGGCCATTCACAATCACGTACGCATGTCTTTGTCGACGCTCAAAGGCGCCCATGAACTTAGCAGCAAGTTCAAGAAATACCAGTCCGGCTTTTTCCGGGCGATGCAGCAAAGGGCTGAGAAAGCGGGCTTCCAGGCGTGGGTTATCGGCGATGGTAATGACACGGCAAGGGCACTGGCTCTGATGGATCTTTTCAAACGGCACCAGATCCAGTTTCAGACACTGAACGCCGAAATCCATGTGGACGGACAGGTATTTGAGCCGGGACACGCCTGGGTCGTTCCCGTAAACCAGCGCCAGTTCGGATTGGCACAGGCGATGCTGGAAACCCGCACGAAATTCGAGGACAACACATTTTACGATGTCTCTGCGTGGAACCTGCCGATGGCCTATGACCTGCCATTTGCAAAACTGGCACGGTTACCAGCCACCTCTGATAACAGCCCTGCACTGGCCTCCAACGCACCTGATCCCGATGCCGTCGCATGGCTTATTTCCTGGCAGCAGTTGAACGCACCCTTGGTATTGCAAGACTTACAGGAAGCCGGTGCCAATGTGCGTGTTGCGACAAAACCATTCAGCATCAGCGACGGCCCTGCATCCTTATCATTCAGTGAAGGCAGCCTGGTACTGCTTGCAGGTCTGCAGGAGAAGGAAAAGGCTGACACCATATTCGACATACTCAAAAATGCTGATGTCAATGTGCATTCTTTCAACAGCCAGTTGACAACAACCGGTCCCGGTCTGGGCACCAGTCACTTCAAGAAAGTGGACGCCATTCAGCCTCTTTTGATCGTCGGTCCGGGTACACGTACTTATGATGCCGGAGAAGCCTGGTTTCAACTGGATCAACACCTGGGCGTGGCACCGGTGATTGTTGATATTTCCCGTTTAAAATCGATTGACCTGCATGACTATAGCCATCTCTTAATGGTGGAAGGCAGGTATACGGACATCGGTAAAAAACTAAAACAGGACATCGTATCGTGGGTAAATGACGGGGGCATTCTGGTCACCATACAGAGTGCTTCTAGCTGGGCTGAGACGCTATGTTTCAACTCTGCAGATTGTGATGAAAGCGACGGCAATGAGGAAAATACAGAAAAGCAACCACAAACGATGCCCTACGCAGACTTCGACGACCAGAGAGCGCAACGCACGACCGGAGGCGCAATTGTCCAGGCGCGTATTGATAACACCCACCCCATCGCTTTTGGTTTCGACAGCGAAATGCCGCTCTTCCGCAGAGGCAGCACGTTGTTGAAAGCAAGCGAGAATCCTTTTGCCACACCGGTCCGTTACTCGGAAAAACCACTACTCAGCGGCTATATCGGGGAGCAACGCCTGGCTGAAATGAGCGGCCAACCCGCAGTCATCGCCGAACGCCAGGGCAAGGGGTTGGTGGTACGTTTTGCAAACAACCCGATCTTTCGTGGGTTTTGGCGCGGAACCGAACGTTTGTGGATCAATGCACTTTATTTTGGACCGCTGGTTGGTACAACTGAACTACCCCACTAATCAATCAAATGCGAATGATTTGTATCATTATTGCTAAACATCAACTATAACTAGATAGATACATAATATATGCAAACAACCACTACAAGCAGGAATTTGCCTAAGGAAATTAACTAATAATTACAAGCCCAGTGTCTGAATGTCTGCCAGATTCATCATGGTGACGACATTTAGCCAATCGGCCTGTCGTTCGCTGCGGGGGTAGAAACGACGTGTCCTTACTTGGAAGATCAATACGCCGAAACGTTATTCGTGTCGGCTTCAATATATCAATTGCCGCCCGGGCATTCGTCCATGTGGCTACTGTTGTGCCACAAACCTTATCCGTAGGGTGCGTAACTCGTTATGCACCGTTTAATCTTTCCATGATCGCAATACCGTTGGCGGGTAACGGGCTACCAACCCCACGGGAACTTCGATGAGCTTTTTTGCTGAATTGAAACGCCGAAATGTCTTTCGTGTGGGTATTGCCTATGTCGTCGGTGGCTGGCTGTTACTGCAACTCACCGATGTACTTTCACAATTGCTTGATCTGCCGGATGTGGTTGGACGTGTGATTGTCTTGCTGGTCGCCATCGGTCTGCCGGTTGCTTTGTTTTTCGCCTGGGCATTTGAAATGACACCGGAAGGTGTGAAACGTGAAAAGGATGTGGATCGCAGCCAGTCCATTACCAACGTGACCGGTCAAAAGCTGAATAATGTCATTATCGGTGTGCTGGTGGTGGCGCTGGGATATTTCGCCATCGACAAATTCATACTTGGCCCGGGCAGCGCACAACCGGGGACAGACCACTTTTCTCAAGCAGCTGCCGGTCAACCAATAGACCATGGGGAGAAAAGTGCTCTGTCCCCAGTCGAAGCCAAACCTTCTTCAACCGAAGCTCATAAAGCCGATAAATCCATCGCCGTGCTGCCATTTACCAACCGCAGCCCGAATGCCGATGACGCCTACTTCACCGATGGTGTACACGATGACCTGTTAACCCAACTGGCCAAAATTGATGCCTTTAGCGTTATTTCGCGGACCTCGGTTTTGGAATACCGGGATACGGCCAAGAACCTGAAACAGATTGGTGAGGAACTGGGCGTTGGCAACATCATGGAGGGCGCCGTGCAACGTTCCGGCAACCGCGTGCGGATCAATGTGCAGTTGATCGACGCGATTTCGGACGAACACCTGTGGGCCGAGGTCTACGACCGCGAACTGACCACCGAAAACCTCTTCGATATCCAGTCGGAGATTGCCAAATCCATTGCGAGCGCCCTTGAGGCGACGTTGACGGACAGTGAAATCGCCAACGTTTCCGCTGTACCCACCGAAAATGTCGCCGCTTACGAATTGTATTTACAGGGCAAGCGTTTTGCCCTGGGAGAAACTGAGATCGGTTTTGATACGGCTGTCGAGCTCTACAGGGAAGCGTTGAAACTGGATCCCGAATTCAAACTGGCATGGGTAGGTCTGGCGTATGCCTACATTAGCAACTACTGGACGTATGGCGCTAACCCTGCCGATCGCGACATGGCGCGGGATGCGATCGACAAGGCAATAGCCATTGACCCTGATTTCCCGGAACTCTATATGGCGGAAGGTTCCTATGCTTACTGGGGCCTGCTGGACTATGACACTGCGCTCTTGAACCTGGATAAAGCCATTGCGCTAATGCCCAGCAATGCCGAGGCCCATATGTGGAAAGGCTGGGCGTCACGCCGTGCCGGTTTGTGGGATCAGGCCATTGATTCCATGCAAATGGCCGTAAAACTGAATCCACGTGTTGCCTTCAATCTGCTGGAACTAGGAGCAACCCTCAGTTACTTTCGCCGCTACGAAGAGGCTCAGAAGTTTATAGAAGCCGCCTATAAGCTGGAGCCTGACAACTACTGGGCAAAGTCATACCTTGCCGACCTGGCACTGAGGGTGAATGGCGATACTGACAGGGCATCAACCCTGATGGTCGGTGCGCAACATACCAATGACATGGGATTTTTATTTCCTTATTGGAATACCCAAATGATGACGGGGCATTTTGATGCAGCTTTGGATATTGCCCAGAAATGGTCGGTTGACTGGGAAATAGACGTCAAAAGCATCAACCTGCGTGAAAACCTGATCGCCATATCCATGAAGGCTTTGGGAAATAATGCCGAGGCCATGGTCAGCGCGCGGGAAGCATTAAGTCGGATCGCACAGAAAAAGCTACAAGGTCTGGACGACCACAGGATCGCCGCAGCTGAACTGGAGGCTTACGCCATACTCGGTGATCAACAAAAGGTTTCTGAACTTGTCAAAAAAGTTTTGACCATGAAACCGGCCGATGCCGTTGAAGACTTTAATGTCAGGTATCGCATTGCGCAAAATTATGCCTATGCCGGTATGCATGGTGAGAGTATCGCAACACTGGATGCACTGCTTTCAGGTATTGGTCCCATTTCAGTACCCTGGCTGGAACTGGACCCGGCATTCAACAACATTCGAAACGAGCCCGATTTCATCGCCATGCTGGAGCCGCACCGGTGAGTAACAGGTTCCCCACCCGACGGGGGCTTAAATGAGCCTTTTTGACGAACTCAAACGTCGCAACGTTTTTCGCGTAGGCATCGCCTATGCGGTCACTTCATGGCTGCTGATCCAGGTCTCCGATATCCTACTTGAATCCATCGGAGCCCCGCCCTGGGTCATGCAGACCATGTTTGTGGTATTGGCGGTTGGTTTTGTGATTGCGCTGTTTTTTGCCTGGGCATTTGAGCTAACACCCGAGGGTGTCAAAAAAGAAAAAGACGTTGACCGCACTGCTTCCATTGCACCCAAAACCGGTCAGAAACTCAACCTGGGTATTGTCGCGCTGCTGGTGGTAACACTGGCCTACGTTGCTTACGATAAGCTGGTGCTTGATGGCTTGCTTGAAACCGAAAAGGGGCCGGATACATTTTCTCACGAAGCGACCACACCAATCACAACAGCTGATAGTGAGAAAATGTATCCGGCCCCTTTTCCACCTGAAGATACCCAAAAATCTATCGTCGTATTGCCATTCATCAACATGAGCAACGACCCCGATCAGGAGTTCTTTTCAGACGGGCTTTCCGAAGAGCTTTTAAACGCATTGGCCCAGATCAAGGATTTGCGTGTCATCTCCCGCACTTCGGCTTTCGCATTCAAAGGCAAGGATGTTGACATCCCCACCATCGCTGCACAATTGAATGTAACCCACGTACTTGAAGGCAGTGTGCGAAAAGCAGGCAATGACGTTCGCATCACCGCACAGTTGATTGAAGTCGCGACCGATTCCCACCTGTGGTCGGACGCCTATAGTCGAACACTGGAAAACGTCTTCGAGATCCAGGAAGAAATCTCACAGGCCATTGCGGATGAACTGCAGGTCACCCTGGGAACAACCGGAAGCACCGGCAAACCAACGGATAATCTGGAAGCCTGGCAGTTGTTCCTGCGTGGCAGACACTTCTATCAGAACCGTGGTGAAGCGCAACTGGCACGAGCCGTGGAACTGCTTAAGCAGGCTGTCGAGCTGGATCCGGAATTTGCCGATGCCTGGGCAAACCTCGCAGCGGCCAATGTGGTTCACGGATATTACCAGGAAAAAGGCTATCAAGATTATTTCCGTGATGGACAGCTGGCTGCTTTGCGTGCCATTGAAATCGACCCGGACAATGGTTTTGCCCACGCGGTCCTCGGACTGTTACTCATGGGTGAGTTCGCCTGGGAGGAGGCCATGCGGGAATATGAACTGGCCATCCGCCTGAACCCGAACGAAACAAACTCCCTGCTTTGGAAGGGTATTGCTTTGATCGGCCTCGGCTACGTCGATCAGGCTATTGCAATATATCAACAAGCAGAACGCCTCGACCCAGTATTTACCAACGTACATTATTGGCTCGCTTCAGGTTATGGCGTTAAAGGGGATATTGAAAACATGCATCGCCACATACAAAAAATCCAGCGCCTCGACCCTGATTTTGCCGCGTTTGATTTGAGTATGTACGAACTGAATTCCGGCAACCTGGATGCCGTTGAAGATTTTCTGCGTGCAGCAGAAGTTAAAAATACTGGTTCCGATCTGCTGGCCGAGGCCATGTTTTCAGGCTTGAGGGATCCCAAGCGCAAAGACGAAGCAGTAAAATCCCTGTTGGCAGGTGAAGATCTGGCCGAAGCTGGAGATTTAACAGGCTATCTGTGGACAATAGGTGCAGTCGAGGAGACCCTCGCCAACTTCCGGGGACAGCGCGAAAGAGGCCGTATTCTCCATGCTGCAAACTCTCTGGGGATTTTTTGGAGTGCCTTCAACCGGTCACAGTTAGCCAACCCGGCAATGCCTGCTTTCTTCGAAGCCAACGGCATGGTGGATTACTGGCGCAAACACGGCGACCCCGATTACTGCCGTGTTGATGGTGCAAGCGTCGAGTGTGGTGACCCATGAGTTTTTTTGACGAACTCAAACGCCGTAATGTCATTAAGGTCGCTGCCGCCTACATCATCGTTGGCTGGCTGATCATGCAGGCCGGCGAAACGCTCGCACCGGCATTGCACCTGCCGGAGTGGGTTAACAGCCTTTTGGCCTTTTTCCTGATACTTGGTTTTCCCCTGGCAATGTTCTTTGCCTGGGCGTTTGAGATGACACCTGAAGGCATCAAAAAGGAAAAAGATGTCGATCGCTCAAAATCCATCACCCAGGTCACCGGCCAGAAGTTAAACAATGTCATCATCGGGATATTGGTACTGGCGCTGGGTTATTTCGCCATCGACAAATTTGTACTTCAACCTCAAAGCACCGCTGAATCTTCAACTGCTGTCGAGGTAGCCGTTAACGGGCACCAGAGTATCAAGCAATCGATTGCCGTACTGCCTTTCGTGGACATGAGCGCCAATAATGACAATGAGTATTTCTCTGACGGACTGACGGAGGAGTTGCTCAACATTCTCTCTAACATCAAAGAATTACACGTAGCGGGCCGCACATCCTCCTTCGCCTTCAAGGGCAAGGACGAAGACCTGCGCAGCATCGGCGAAAAACTGAACGTGTTTTCGATCCTGGAAGGTAGTGTGCGCAAGGATGACAAGCGCAACCGCGTACGTATCACCGCCCAACTGGTTAATGTAGAGAACGGTTTCCACCTGTGGTCTGAAACCTATGATAGAGACCTGAATGACATTTTTGCCATCCAGGACGAAATCGCACACGAGGTGGCCCGTGCACTGCGCATTACTTTACTGGGTGAGGATGAAGCACGTCTTGAGCAGGTTAAAAGTACAGAAATCAATGCCTATGACTTTTACCTGAAAGGACTGCAAGGTCTTAATGAAAGCGGTTTTGTGTCGCTGGATAGCGCGGTTACACAGTTTCAACAGGCATTGAGTCTCGACCCGGCTTATACACCAGCCAAAGTGGGGCTGGTCACCGCATGGACGACAATGGTGATAACCGGCGCCATGAGCCGTCAGCAAGCCCTGAGCCGGGGGTTGCCTCTGTTGGAACAGGTACTCGCGGAGCAACCCGGCAACAGTGCTGCCCGCGTCCAGATGGCTAACTTAAGGGTTTTTGAAGGTGATAATGAGACCGCTGAAAAGGAATTTATTGCGGCACTGGATAGTGACCCCCGCAATACAACTGGACTAAAACAATACGGCCGGTTCCTGTTCAACAACGGACAGGTCAAACAAGGCATGGCCTTGATTCAAGCGGCGCTGGAAATTGATCCGTATGCAGGCTCGGTCTTGTGGGAGCAATGCCAGACCAATGCCTTATTACAACGTATTGAGATATCACTTGCGGCCTGCGAACGTCTCAAGGAAATCACACCTGAGAGCCCACAGGGATGGTACGGATGGGCGGTGGCGCATATGTTCTCCGGAGATATTGCCCGTGCAGCATTAGGCTATTCCAAAGCCATAGAAAGAGACCCGGGTGACTTTGAAATGATCGCTGCCATGGCCCAGTTCTGGTTACTGATGGGAGACGCTGAACAAGCCGGGCAATGGCTGCAACGCGCGGAAGCAATTGGTGCCGGACAACCCGTACCGACCGTCTCCCGCCTGATGCTTTTAAAGTACCGCGAGCAACACGACCTCGTACGTGACCTGGCAGAAAATACATTGGCGCTGAAAGCTGACGACCGTCATGGTTCACAATTTATGTTTCGTCAGACCTGGGCATTTGAACTAGCGCGTGCCGGTGATTACCAGGCAGCACTCATACCTTTCCAGGAATCCTCACCCTGGGCTTTTGAAGCGGAGCTTGTTGTGCCTCAAGACGCAGAAGGTCAGTTAGGAGACATCATTCAAATCGCTGCACTTCTTAAACTGGCTGACCCCACGTCCCAGCGTCCTGCGCAGTTATTGGAAGTTGCTGAGGAACTTAATGGTAAACAGGCTCCAAACTGGGGTGTTTGGGCCAGTGACATCACCTCTGCTGCCATCGCCACCATCAGGGGCGAGTTTGAACCAGCCCTGCAATCACTAAACAACGCCTGGGACAAGCAATGGCGCCTGGGTTGGCGAAGGGTTCTGTTGGAAGACGCAGTGTTTACCCAGTTGCGTAACGAACCCGGCTACCAGGAACTGGTTGCCCGTTTCGAGGCAGATATGGAACGTCAACGGCTAGTAGCTTACGAGTTGCTGGAGGTCAGAAAGTAATGTTCCAGGCAATAACCCCGCAAAATGCCGTGAGGTGCGTGACTTGTTACGCACCCCACGACGTATTTTATGGATACGTGAAAAGCATCAAAAGGTTGGCTTATGAGTTTTTTCGCTGAACTCAAACGTCGCAATGTTTTCCGGGTAGGTATCGCCTACCTGGTGGTCGCCTGGCTGATCATGCAGGTTGCGGATGTCGTGATTAATAATATCGGCGCACCCGGCTGGGTGTTCCAGGTGATCTTGCTGATACTCGGCATTGGGTTCCCCGTTGCCCTGATCTTTGCGTGGGCGTTTGAACTGACACCCGATGGTATAAAAAAAGAGAAAGATGTTGACCGCTCGCAATCTGTTCGAAAAGAGACCGGCCGAAAATTAAATTATGCGACCATCGGGATACTGGCGCTAGCCGCCGGGTATTTTTTCTGGGAATCGCGTATAGATCAGGAAAAGGGGCCGCAGGAAAAGGGGCCGGATACATTTTCGCAAGAAGAAACGAAGCAAATCACAAACAATGATAGTGAGAAAATGTATCCGGCCCCTTTTCCAGACAAATCAGTTGCTGTTCTGCCCTTCGTCAACATGTCATCCGATCCGGAACAGGAATACTTTTCCGATGGCATCACCGAAGAGATTATCAATGCACTGGTTAAAATCCCCGGCCTGTCCGTACCTGCACGTACCTCGGTGTTTGGCTTCAAAGGACACCAGGGTGACGTGCGAAACATCGGTCAGCAGTTGAACGTTGCCTACATTCTTGAAGGCAGTATCCGCTCACAGGCCAACCAGGTTCGTATTACCGCGCAATTGATCAAGGTAGATGATGGTTTCCATCTCTGGTCAGAGACCTACGACCGTCAACTGGATAATATTTTTGTGGTGCAGGAGGAAATTGCCTCGGCGATTTCCCAAGTATTGGTGGGGGCGCTGGATGTGGGTGTGACCACGGTTCCCAACAAGACCGTCAATATGGAGGCCTATGACACCTACCTGAATGGACGGGCATTGCTACGTGAGCGCAAACCCAACGCGATTGAAGTGCTTGAACACGCCACTCAACTTGATCCGACCTTTGCACCAGCCTGGGCGGCACTTGCGCTGGCCTACCAAATCCACGGTTACTATGTGCCCAGCGGACCTGAACTGCAGGAAAAGGCAATACAGACGGCGCAACATGCTTTATCCATGGACCCGTTAAACGTCGACGCGATTGATGCCCTGGCCAGCGCGAAACGGGATACGTGGCACTGGGCCGAGGCAGAAAAACTTTTTGATAAAGCCCTCGCCATCGACCCTGAGTCAAGTGAATTGCTGGAGGACTATTCCGAGTTTCTCTGTGCCGTTGGCAAAGCTCATAAGTGCCTGGAAGTTGCTGAAAGAGGACATAAGCTGGATCCTGGTTTTGTCCCGCTTACGCGTAATTATTCTGCCGCACTTTTAATGACGGGCCAATTGCAAGAGGCGGTTGACGTCATTCAACCGCTGGAGCCCAGCTGGGGTGCTCAGTTCCCCACAGATGATGGCCTGATTTCTGACTTCGGTATTGATACGGACAATGCGCTCATTACAGGCGATGTGCCAGCTGCAATAGAGTTCATGAAGAAGTACGAGCCCGGCGATAATTTCATATCCATTAAGGCCGCGGCCCTCAAAGTGCTGGCAGGTAAGGCGGAAAACGAAGACCTGAATACGCTTAAGACCATCAGTGTGACTGACTACCCATCGGTTGGCTGGTATTCCTTTTCAATTGAAGGGTATTTGCTGGCCTATGCCGGGGAATCAGATCACGTCATTGATGCAACCCTGGAGATCACCCGAATTTCCCAATGGGGCCATTCATTTTTTGCCTGGGTTCCACTCTGGAACAGTGTTCGTGCCAACCCCCGTTTCCAGGAAGTGCTGGAGTTATACAGACTACCTGAATACTGGGACGAGGCCGGCTGGCCGGACCTCTGCCGGCGAGTTGATGCAGAAAGGATCGAATGTGAATAACGTTAATCACAATTGTTCCAGGGCACACGAAACCCGTTACCCACCCTACGGAGATGCCGATGAGCTTATTTAACGAACTCAAACGCCGCAACGTATTCAGGGTAGGTGTCGCCTACCTGGTCGGCGCCTGGTTGCTGATTCAGGTCAGCGATATTATTATCGACAACATCGGTGCGCCGCCCATTGTCCTCCAGGTCATATTCCTGGCACTGGGTATCGGCTTCTTTGTCAGCCTGTTTGTCGCCTGGGCATTTGAATTGACACCCGAGGGCGTCAAGCGTGAAAAAGACGTTGACCGCAGCCAGTCCATAACCCCGCAAACCGGTAAAAAACTGAATAACACCATATTGCTGATGATGGCACTGGCCATTGCCTACCTCCTGTTCGACAAGTTCTCAGGTCCTGCACAACCGGGGTCAGACCACTTTTCTCAACAAACTTCCAGCCAATCCATTGGCGCCAATGAGAAAAGTGCTCTGTCCCCAGTCGACGGTGATGAGAAAATGTATCCGGCCCCTTTTCACATCGAAGCCGAACCAGCCATCAGTCGTCAATCCATCGCCGTGCTGCCATTCGATAACCGCAGTCGGAATGTCGATGACGAATACTTCACCGAAGGCATCCACGATGACCTGCTGACTAACCTGGCCCGAATTGCCTCGCTCAAGGTCATTTCACGAACCTCGGTAAACCAGTACAAGGGTACCGAAAAAACCATCCCCCAGATCGCAGAAGAGTTGGGCGTGGCCACGGTCATGGAAGGTGCCGTACAACGTTCCGGCGATACCGTGCGTATCAATGTCCAGTTGATAGACGCCAACACCGACGAACACCTTTGGGCAGAAATCTTCGACCGTGAATTGACAACTGAAAACCTGTTCACCATCCAAAGTGAGATTTCACAGAAGATCGCCGACGCGCTGGAAGCCACGCTCTCACCTGAAGAAACGCAGCGGCTCAATGACTTCCCGACGCAAAGCATGGAAGCGTACAACGCCTACCTGCGTGGCCGGCAGCTCCTGCCCCAGCGCAACGCCAAAGACCTGGCCAAAGCCATGGAGTCTTTCGAGCAGGCGGTGGAACTGGATCCGGAGTTCGCACTGGCCTGGGTCGGTATCGCTGAAAGCGCAAATCTGTTGGAAGGACACGGCACGCTTAGCCCGGACAAACAGACTCAAATTATGGAAAAAGCAATCGGTCGTGCACTGGACATCGACCCGAACCTAGGTGAAGCCTATGTTTCTCAAGGCGCTTTGTTGGATGAATTAGGCCAAAGGGAACAAGCTGAAGCAGCGTATAAGCGTGCCATTGAACTCAGTCCCAATTATCCAACTGCATATCACTGGTATTCAACTCTGATACGTGACACTTTCGATAGGCTTCAGGATTCACTTGCGCTTTTACACAAAGCCGAACAACTGGACCCGCTTTCACCCATCATCAAACAGAATATCGCAAATACCTATGCCAGCATGGGACGTTTTTCCGAGGCAGAGTCTGCATACAAGCAACTCCTTTCTGCGAACCCGGAGTTTTCTTCAGGCATGGTCAATATGAGCTGGATTCTGTATGGCAATGACTTGGGCAAACTCGATGAAGCCATCATCATGGTTCAAAATGCCAATCGGATTGACCCCGGAAAGATATCGTCCCTGATTGTTGAGTTTGCCTTCTGGACTGGTTTAGGCGACCACCACAAAGCCCAGGGTGTTTATCAACAAATGGAAAATCTGGATGCCGGGCATCACTGGCTACCGTCTGCCAAAGCCTGGTCCAATATTCGGCAGGGTAGATACGCTGCTGCGAAAGAAGAAGGTCTGTTCCTTCAAAAGAACTTTAATAGTTTATCTGTTCAAGACAGGGCTATGGGGATATTGGCCAAGTCCGGAGACTATGAGCGAGTACGCGAAATCCTGCTCAATATTGAACCCCGCTATCTTGATCCCGGACAGTGGTCAAATCTTCTGAATGAGGGGGATGACGACGCCTGCTGGATAGGCCTGACTCTAATACGAACCGGCGATGAACAATTGGGGCGTGATTTGCTCAGCTATGCCGTCAATTACTGGGAACAGACGGTGCCACTCTACATCCAGCATGCAGACCGCTACCCCAGTTCTGAGTGTTATGCCTACCTGGGTGATGTTGAAAAATCCCTCGATGCACTGGAAATTTCACTGGAACACCAGCATGTGCTGCGTAATTGGATAGGTATCGCCACCAATCCCGAATTGCGCATGATTCAGGAACACCCACGATTCGCTGCCATGGACGAAAAAGCCAGGGCAGAACTCAAACGCCAGCGCGAACACCTCGCGCAGTTGGAAGAAGAGGCCAGTCTATGAGCCTCTTTGAAAATCCCGAATACAGAAACGCACGGTGGGTAACAAGTTACCCACCCTACGGAGGCTTTGATGAGCTTTTTTGAAGAGCTTAAACGCCGCAACGTGATCCGCGTAGGCATCGCCTACGTTGTGGTCGCCTGGCTCACCATGCAATTTGCCGATGTGGTTCTGAATAATATCTCGGCACCAGGCTGGGTGTTCCAGGTCATCATGCTTGTGCTCGCCATTGGCTTCCCAATGGTGCTGGTTTTCGCCTGGGCTTTCGAGATGACACCTGATGGCATCAAAAAAGAAAAAGACGTGGACCGCAGCCAATCCATCGCACCTGTAACTGGTAAAAAACTGAATAACACCATCCTGGTGCTGATGGCGCTCGCAATTGCGTATCTCCTGTTTGATAAATTCTCAGAAAGGGGGTCAGAGCCCTTTTCTCAGGAAACCACTGTGCAAACGACCGAAGCCGGTGATGAGAAAAGGGATCTGTCCCCGGGTAGTACCAGCGCGGATAACTCAATCGCAGTTTTGCCATTCGCCAACCGCAGTGACGAAAAGGAGGATCTGTTCTTCACCGATGGAATTCATGATGACCTGCTCACCCAATTGGCAAAAATCAGTGATTTGAAAGTCATATCGCGCACCTCGGTCATGAAATACCGGGATACCGAAAAAACCATCCCCGAAATCGCTGCCGAACTGGGTGTTACAACCATCCTTGAAGGTGGCATCCAGCGCGCCGGCAAGCGTATCCGTATCAATGCGCAGTTAATCGATGTGGTCACGGACGAACACCTGTGGGCAGAAACCTTTGACCGCGAAATGACGATGGAAAATATTTTCGATATACAGACGGAAATCACCCGCCAGATCGTCACTGCGGTAAAAGGCGAATTGAGCGAGACCGAGCAACAATCGATAGGCACGGTACCGACCAACAACCTCGCTGCCTACGAGGCTTTTTTGCATGCAAGAGCAGCCACCAACCGGGCAGATTACTCAAAGGCCAAATACATAGAAGCCCAACCCTGGGCCGAAAAGGCCGTCCAGCTGGATCCCGAATTTGCTGAAGCCTGGGCTATCCTTGCAGAAATTCATGGCCAGGCGGTCTGGCAGAATTTTGACAGCACCGCCAAAAGACGCAGTGCAGCGCGTGAAGCCCTGGCAAAAGCTACACAACTTGATCCAGGTTCACCTTCCGTAAAAGCGGCACAGGCCGATTATTTATATCGTCTTGAGAATAATTATCCTGCGGCTCTCGCGATGTTCAGACAAGCACATGTAGGCGCTCCCGGTCACGCCAGGATTTTGATGTCCATGGCAATTGCCATGAGAAGAAATGGCTTGTGGCAGGAGTCCATCGAGACCTTTGAAAAATCCATGCAACTCGACCCTGATAATGTTTTCACCGCCACAACGATGGTTGACACACTGACCTGGATGAATGAATGGAACCGCGTGGAAGACCTGCTGAGCAGATGGATTATTAAGTACCCGGACTCCCGGGACCTGAAGGGTCAGCAGGTAAGGGCGAAATTGTTTCACCATGGCGATCTGGAGTCGGCCCGGGAATTGTTTGACCTGCTACAACCATGGGGTGGCTACTTCTATATAGAGGCCGCTACCAGCCTGCTTAACTACGAAAGAAACTTTGAAGACTTACTGGTCTTTTTAGACAGCCCCGAATTTGCAGAGAGGATCCAATACGGCCCTGACATTGGGCTCAGCAAGGGTATTACTTATCACCTGATGGGGGATGAAGAACAAGCCCGAAAGTATTTGCAGCTACAGATCGACTATTCATTGGCGCAGGCGCCCACGGGAACTTATGTAGATGCGTTTCAATTGATGAAGCAGGCAACTTGCTGGTCCTATCTCGGTGATTCTGACAAGGCACTGGAAATTTCCCGAAAGGCAGTGGAAATGCTTCCAGTGGAAAAAGACCATATTTTCGGCGCCATCATTGAGAACAACCACAACTTGATTCTCGCCATGGCTGGAGAAAGGGATAAGGCGCTTAAAAGACTGGCTGATTCGGTGGACAAGGTTGGGGGCCTGACCCGCTGGCAACTTTATCTCGATCCCGCCTGGGATTTCTTCCGCGATGACGAGCGTTTCAATGAACTGGCCAGACCTCTGAACCTGCAGGAAACCGGACAATGAGTTTCTTTGAAGAACTCAAACGCAGAAACGTGATCCGCGTGGGTATCGCCTACCTGATCGTTGCGTGGTTGGTGATGCAGTTTGCCGATGTGGTGCTGAACAACATTAATGCGCCTGAATGGGTGTTCAAGACGATCATGCTCGTGTTGGCCATCAGCTTTCCTGTGGTGTTGATTATTGCCTGGGCCTTTGAAATGACCCCTGAGGGCATCAAAAAGGAAAAGGACGTTGAGCGCTCTGAGTCGATTACCCCGGTAACCGGACAAAAACTGAACTACACCATTATCGGCTTGCTGGTGCTTGCACTTGGGTATTTTATCTGGGAATCCCGATCCCAACCGGAAAAGGGGCCGGATACCTTTTCACAAGAAACTACAAACCAGATAACTCAGGCCGGTGATAAGAAAACGTATCCGGCCCCTTTTCCGCAGACCACCGAACGGGAACCCTCCATCGCCGTGCTGCCGTTCGTCAATATGAGCGCCGACCCTGAACAGGAGTATTTCTCCGACGGTATCTCCGAGGAAATCCTCAACGTGCTGGTGCGTGTTGATGGTCTGAAAGTCGCATCACGCACCTCTTCTTTCACCTACAAAGGAGAAAACCTCGACATTCGCGAGATCGCCAAAGAACTCAAGGTCGGCAACATCGTGGAAGGCAGTGTGCGTAAATCCGGTAACCGGGTACGAATTACCGCACAGTTGATCGATACCCGTGATGACCGCCACCTGTGGTCGGATACCTTTGACCGTGAGTTGACCGATATCTTTGCCATCCAGGACGAAATTGCCAACGCCATTGTAGACGCTTTAAAGAGTGAGTTGAATATCGGCCTTGGCGCGGTAACAGTGGAGAGCGCTACCGACAACCTGGATGCCTACGACCTGTATCTGAAGGCTCGCGGTATGTTTATCGCCCGGCAAAACCTCGATATTGCCAATCAGTTATTTACACAGGCCACCCAACTCGACCCGGGCTTTGCCCTGGCCTGGGAGGGCCTGGCAGCTTCGCAATGGGTTTCAACCGATTGGCTGGGAAATGACGGTATCGATCATACACAGTTTGCGCTAACGGCGGCCGACAAGGCTCTTGCTCTGGATAAGGACCTTTCG
>Ga0316189_10000113_pt1 | contig 71794 bp, 80 predicted proteins | sample LowCovwburrow_MG_FD_204930 | JGI IMG/M metagenome (GOLD analysis project Ga0316189, IMG submission 204930) | Coastal sediment microbial communities from Maine, United States - Lowes Cove worm burrow | ecosystem: Environmental > Aquatic > Marine > Coastal > Sediment | place: USA: Maine...
AAGAGTCATCGTGCTTCCCTATTTCAGTAATTTTTATACTTCCGTCAGGAAACACTGCCTCTACAAAGGCCAAGTGCCCAATACCATCTACAACGTATTCCATTACAGATTCAGTTTTAGGTGATATGCCAATATGGATACCCAGTTGTCCTCGAAGCTTTCGTTGCCATGTTCCTGGTATGCGCATGCGTATAGTACCCCATGTAATATTTCTCTTTTTCTGCTGTAAACGATGCTGTACAAACTCAGCAGGAGATAAAGCATGTTCGCCTCTAGCTCCCCCAAAAACATCATCTATGCATGCGCGGAGCTTTATTGTCTGTTCGTGATGGGCATCATACTGCACTTCAGGAGTAAATCTTGGATACACATCATTAGATTGAACAACTAACCCGTCCTTGAAGATCCAGCCATCAACATCCGCACATCGTATATGGGCCCATCTGCCCTGTAGTGACACTAAGCGCACCTGTTGTCCGTAATCGAGTCTCACCAATGCGTTATCAAAAGCTAATATGGGATCGTTATACAAATAAGCGCCTATGACCCCTATAAAATACTGGTCTCCTACACGTAGAACTTCAACATTATTTCCCGTAAGTGTTGCATGATCAATAACTCGGGATGCAACCACAGGTTCAGGTGTGCTGTTTTGTATCTTTTGAAGTGTTTGTTGATACGTATTTATTGTTTTTTCATCAGACACTTTGTATGGAACTGCACCGGAAAAAGCCTTATAGACAAATTGGAATAAATCATCAATAACAGCAATCAGTACTTGCATAATGACTTTACTATAGCACCAGTCGGCAGAAGTTAACGTCTTGACGAAACAATGTGCACATGATGCTTTGTATATCGCACGTCTTGTTTCTGAGCTACCCGGCTTTGGGCCAGGTATTATTTGCTTTAGGGTACACTTTTGTTAATGGATGGTTTTCGCAATCGTGTTTGTGTGCAGTACAATAATCTCGTCCATAATTCACCAAACGATGATTAAAACCCCACCACATTTTTCGTGGCATAATCTGCATAAGGTCACGTTCAATCTGGATTGGATTTGTGTAATCTGACAAATCAAATCGAATCACAAACCTTCTCACATGTGTATCCACTGCAATACCTTCAGAAATCCCATACAGAGTCGCAAGAACTACGTTTGCTGTCTTCCGTGCTGCACCCGGAATAGTTATCATTTCACTAAGTGTCTTTGGTAGCTCGCCACCAAATTCATCGCGTATTTTTTTGGCTGCAGCAATGATGTTTTTTGCTTTATTTTTATAAAAACCTGTTTGATATACATCTTGCTCCATTTCACTCAATGGAGCATTAGCATACTGCTCTATGGTTTTGTATTTTTTAAATAATTTCTCAGTTACAATATTCACACGCAAATCTGTACACTGTGCTGATAATTCAACAGCAACCAAACATTCAAAATCAGTAGAATAATTCAACGCAATTTTAGCAACAGGGTACAAGTCCTGAAGAATGTCATTCATTTCTTTTACTCGTTGAATCCGTTTCTTTTTCTTGTAGGGAGTCATCTAGGAAATTACCTGATAGAGGCGTTTAGATAATGCACCAACAGTAACTGCAAAAATAACTAACAGCATGAGCGGGCCAATAAACGGAACAAACATCAAAAGCTGGACGACAAACGTCCCTACTAAGATAGTAGCAAGAGTCACTTCTAGACGCTTTGTAATGAGTCTCATAGTGAATGATCCAAGTACAAGACCCGAAGTTGCAATACCTACAATATAGAGAAGTACAACTACTGAAAAAGTCATAATTCCTACAAACAAACCTAAAACTGTCACCATCAATAACACCGAGACCAAGGGGCCAAGTAGAATAACTGAACTCCCTACTAGAAGGTTTTTCGCGAAAGAATCTTCAACGGTACGTACAATGGACTCAAGTCCCTTTTTAAATAATAGGTAGAGCGAAAGTGTCGCAAACAACACAATAAAAATTGGAATGAGTATCCCTCGTGCATACTCCTTGGTGGTCATTACAGCTGATTCGGTTTTCAGAACATCACCAACGACAACTGTTCCCTGTCCTCGATTAATCGGTATATAACTCGTGTATTGTACAGATCCAGCTATATTCGCTTCGTTACCCAGAGTAATGCCTGCTGGTGCTGTAATGTCTATTCCCCCACCAACCTGTGAATTAACAGATACCATTTCAGCTTTACCTAGAATTGAACCAAGAACGTCACCTTCAACATTAAGCTCTCCACCAAAAAAGAAAATATCTCCGGCAATCGTTGCAGTTGAGAGCACATGTAGTACTCCCGCAATAACGAAAACATCACCCCCTATATCTTTAGCGATAGTTACATCACCTGCAATAATACGAACATCATCAAGTACTGGTGCGTAGAGTTGTGTGGTGCCTGCAAGGATAGCAACATCATGTCCAATCTCTCCATTAACTGTCACCGATGCACCCAGAGCATACATATCTTCAGCGACACTTCCGGACATTACTGTTTTACCAAAAGGACCCACTGATACATAATAATCACCTTCAACAACTTGACCCTCCTCTACAGATATATCTGAGCCAGTACGTAATACAGTTTCAGCAAGCGTAACTGATGGCGTTACCAAAAGCATTACCGCGATTATACTTATATATTTCATATTACTAACTATATTGCTCTTTTTTTACTCCATTGTCCAATACAGCCTCAATAGCTTCCTTTTCTTCAAGTTGTTTTTTGTCTTCGCGTTTAATGGTCGATTCAGCAATATTTTGTTTTTCGTGAAGATTCATAAGCGAAAAACTAACCATGGCTGAAAAAATTATTCCAAATAAGTTCATCAAAAGCATTACCACTGATCCAGTAATCACTGCCATATCCATCATCGCAATTCCGGTACCTACTACTGCCAGTGGCGGAATAAGTGCCACTGATATTGCTATACCGGGAAGCGTTTCACTCCATTCAGGCTGTGCTAAAGCAAACGATACCGCTGCGCCAGCAACGACTGCAACCATAAAATGAATAAAGGAAGGGTCAATACGCGCAGCAATTTCTCCTGTAACTAAACCATCACCAAAGAAAAGTGTCGCAATAACCGACAACACCAGACCTACAGCCAGTGATTTCACAAGAGTCAACATAGAACGCCCAAGTACTTCAAAATTAGACATCACCAACCCTAAAGCTACACCCAGAATCGGGTACAGAAGCGGGGCGATGAGCATACTCCCAATTACTATTGAAGGGCTGTCTGCAAGTAACCCAAAAGTAGCCATCATTACCGACAGACCTGTAAGGTAGAAGAAGTCAAAACTTGGAGTACTACTCTCAAGCAATTTTCGGACAACTGCTGCTTTATCTTTTTCTTCAATTATTCTAAACTGAGCGGTAAATTTCATAGTAAGTGATTATAATAAAATGTAAAAAGTCTAAAAACAACCAAACAATGAGATGCTTTCAAGTGTTGATGGGCTGCTTCCACCCATAATTTCCTGTACACGTGTTGAACCCAGTTTCTTTTCAGCACATGACACCATTTCTGGTGTTATGACCACTGAATCCAAATCAATACCAACTTTCTTTGCAGCTGTCTTTTGATCTTCAGAAACAGCAGTGGTATCAATTTTTATACCCTCTTGAGGTACAATGTTCGCAATTGGTGTGTCTTCCGACTCTACAAAATCAGGTGCGCTTGGCACTGTTTTTTGATCCAGCCCTGAGTTAATTTCAGGAATAGGCTCAGTTTTTGTTAATTGTTGCACCTTCAACCATACATAGCCAGCTACTCCAATAGCAACCAATAAAAGGAGTAGGCCCGTGAGAAAAAATATTTTTAGTGGTTTCATACAATAAAAGTTATATGGAATACAAAATAGGTGTTTGCAAAATAGAAGCCATAAGTACTCCTAAGATCACAATAAATAGCATAGCAGAAAAAAGAGCTACGCGTGGTCGAGATAATTCTAAATTTCCTGTATGCCAATCTCGTGTATACAAAAATGGAAATATGAACTTATAGAGATTCATGCAATATTGTTTACCCAAGCTTCTTATATAGTGTACCAGTTAGTGTCAGGACGCCAATGCCAATACTCAACATAAGTATTGGTCGCTCATTAATAAAAGCAAAATCAGCAACAATTCGCTCAAATCCAAAGTAGGTTATTGCAACACCAAAAGTAACCAGCAGGGTAAAAAGCGTTGGGAAACGTGTAAAGACTGTTTTCTGTAATGGCTGAATAACAGCATCCATTTCTTTTTCAACGCGCGCTACAGTTTTATCAACCCCATCAATAACTCCTGTAACTGAAGTTGGAATGATTTTTTTCATAACGTATATATATTACTTAGCAAATAATTCTTTTCCTCTCTGCCACATCACTGGATGTCCTTGTTTATCCAACCAATACCACCATTCAGCTCCCCACAAGTACTGTTTTTCAAAACGAGTATTTTCAGCATACGTAAGAATATCTTCAAATTTTTTAAGGTCCATCCGCGAATATTGTGTATCAAAATCTACGGCAGTTATAGGCTCAAGTAACCATGGTTCAGCAGAAAGCTCAATAAGCATAGTTTCTTTATCGCCATGCATTAATTTCATCACGTTTGCTTTTACTCTATAAAACCATGGGGGTAATACTGTCCTAAACTGGCCCAGTTCAGGATTCCAGAAGTGTACGTACACACTGGTTCCAAAAGCATCGCCATGCTTATACGGTCCATTCCACGTACCTAAATTTCCACTGTCGGTTATAAGAAAAGGTCGTGTCCCGTCAAGTGAACGAAAATGGGCTACTTCTCGCTCAAAGAATTCCTCATCAAACTCCCCACAGTGTTCTTTGGCGAAGACTTCAAGATACGGCTCATTTTCAATCTGCCAATATTTGATTGCGGGACTCCCTTTGTAGCGATTTATAACGACGGTGACATAGTCTAGGGTTTGTTCTTGTTGCTCTTGTAAAGTTAGCTCACGCGCCCATTGAGGTACATGACACTCTGGCCACCTAGGGAGACGTCTTCCTACAGCAAATACAACGTCAGCTCCTACTTCCTCAGCTCGTTTGATCTGGTAATCAAGTTCTTCAAAATTATAGACATCGTCAATAGGTTCAACCATTGGCCAATGTGCGGCAAGACGTAAATGACGAACTCCTAATTCGTCAAGGATAGCATCATACGTCTCCCTCCAATCCAGATTCAGTTCCCTAGCATACAGAGTATTAAAGGACATACCATATTGTATTTTCTCAGGAACTTCCCTTTGAGTTAACAAAAAAAGAACACCTAAAAAAACAATGGCAATTCCAAGTGTAATAAGTATTCCTTTGTGGAGTAATAATTTCATAGACTAACGGAATAATAATACAAAACCAATCGAAATAATTGCTACATACAGCACTTTTCTTACTATAGTACTTGCATTAAAATCATTTTCTCCGGCTGATTTTGGAATCATTCTTCCGAACAAAAGCCCGAACAAAATAATGAATACATATTTTAATCCATCTAGCGCCTGCACAACCGTAACATCACCCATATCTGTTGCTTTAAGTAACATAAACGCTGCGACTCCCGCAAGGATTTTTGCAGAAATAACCAAGATACCTCCTTTTTTTGAGGTACGAACGGTTTGGGTTGTAATTTTCTTACAATATTGCGGGATAAGTAACAAAGACAAGGCAAATGCAATAAATCCTATACGTGACCAGAAAAACCCATCGTCAAACGATGTTTCTTGAAACAAACCTTTCATCGTTATAAAGTGGAGTGAGAAAAAAATACCACTATGGATAGTATGTAGTACAACACTCCGCGTAAAACGCATCTGAGAAACTAATAATGTACCTACCGCAAGAAGGGAAATACCCCATATAAAGTTTGGGCTCAGTGTGGCTTCAAGAAAAATATACGCCATCCCAAATGACGACACCGCAGAAACTGCGCCAATCACCGGCATAACGTCCGAAGCGTCTGCATTCTTCAAGCCGTCATACATGGACACCAATGCCATAAAAAAGGTATACGCTGCGAGAAATGACATACCAACTACTTGGATAGTCGGCGATTGCACATTCTCAAGGGATGGTACCCCGATATTGGATAGCCCAGGAATAAACCCTATGAAGTAAATAACTATCCAAAAACTTGTAAAGAGACAGGAATAAAAAGCATAGACGAAGGGTCGAAGTGACACGTCTTTATCAGAGACAATATATTTATCTAGCAGTGCGACAATCGCATTAATGAACTGCCCTGCTGTTGCGAGTAATAACCAAGCCATATTTACTTATTAGTATCTCATTATTGTGGTCATTTTGGTAAAACACCCTGTGTATACACAAAACCACAAACCTCAAGTTCTCTTGGTTTTGTACTATTTTGTACTATTTTTCTGGATAAGTTCTTTGTACACCCATGCTGAAGGTCGTGTCTTTCTTTCCAATGTTTCGTAATTAATCTCAACAAGTCCAAATTTCTTTTCAATACCTAACGCCCATTCATAATTATCGAAAAGCGACCAATACATATGACCTCGTACATCAATACCATCGGAAATAGCCTCTGCAACTGCTTCAACTTGTCGTGTAATATAATCTGCTCGATACTTATCTTCTTTGTCAGCAAGCCCGGCTTCAGAAACAAATATTGGCTTTTTGTATCTAGACAGTAGCTTTAATGAACCGTAGATGCCTTGAGGATATATATCCCACTCCATGTCCGTTTTCTCGTATGTATCAGTATCTCCAAATTTTTTATGGAAATAATAATTTAAACCTATAGAATCACATTTTTTATATGTGCGTTTCATATACACATGTGTCCAATAGTGATTGGCAATAAATGCTTTTACCACGTTCAGAGGGTTCCAGTTTGAATGAAAATAAATGACGTGTTTCACCACACTTACTTCTTTATTTGGTGAAATTTCTTTAATGGCATCATACGCAGAATTATGTGCATTGGCTAAATTTTTCATTACACGTAAATACAGAAAAACGGGCTTAATCCCTTTATTTGCTCGTGACTCAAATGTCCTTCCAGAGTTTGTAATTGAAATCAAATCAGTAGCAGCAAAACGCTTAAACGGTGGCCAACTTCCTCGTAGCCAGCCATTGGAACCAAATACATTAGGTTCATTCATAGTGGAATAATCTTCGCACAAGTCACCAAGCGCATTAACCACGTGTGCGCAATAACGCGCAAACACAACTGGCGCATCCTTTCTTTCAAATCCTCCGGTTTCTGAAAACCAAAGTGGGAGTGTGAAGTGCCATAAGGTAACCAAAGGTTTGATACCTCTTTTTTTAAGTGCCTTTAACACATTTCGATAGTGTTCTATTTCTTTTTCATCAAACACCCCTTCTTGTGGTTCTATCCTTCCCCATTCAATGGAAAATCGATGCGCATTATGTCCCAATTCTTTTGCTATATCAAAATCCTCTTCATACCGGTGATAATGATCGGCGAGTCTACCTGCCCCTGGTACCCTTCCTTCTTTAGCAGCCTTTGCCCAGTCGCTGTTCTCATTAAACCCTTCCACTTGGTAGGATGCAGTCGCAGCTCCCCACATGAAATCTTTTGGAAAAATACTCATATATTAAATATCCTTTGCTAATTCTACTCCTCCAATTTTGTATGACTTTCTGGAAGCCTGCCATTTCATTATTCTACTAACAGAATATCCAACCCCTGCGAGTATTAAGAAATAAAATACGCCAAAAATAGTGAAGTCCGGCACGCTATCGGTTGTAAATAACCCAATCAAAGTAGCACCAACTCCCATAGAAGTTACGACAGTTAAATTCTTTACAGAACTTCCTGTACTCTTAGCCTGAAGGTCAGCAAACAATTTATTAGCTGAATCAACGTATTTTTGTGTTAGTGCCCAAATATCTTTCATATATTCAAGAGTGTCGTCGAGAGTTTCATGTTTGTAACCGAGCACCTGTTCAAACACGGCAAGTCGAGTATCCTTATTGGCAATCGATTCTCTAGTATGAAGATACGTTCCCATTTGATCGATACGTACACCTATAAAATCAACTGTTTTCTTATACTGCTCAATCTTTCCCTTGAATGGACCAATTTCATTACCTGTCATTGAACCTCTTTCTTTTACCACAGCCACTTTTTCCCAGATAATTCTATGCAGATTCAAGTACCGGTGCATCTGTCCTCTGAATTCACGTAAGAAAATTTGTTCTTCAATAAAACGTTGTACTTGTTCATCGGTTACACCATTTTGATTTATGATATACAACTTGTCTCCTCGGTAAATATCGAATTCTTTATGATTGATTGTAAAGTACTGTTCTTGTTCAAACTCAGTAAACAATTGTGTTGTTTCTTCTACAGCTGCATCACTTACAGATACAAAATATGGATATACTGTTTTTATGTTAGCCAACTCCTTAGGTACAGGAGCACCAAGACTAAAGATATATCCAAATGCAGGTGATAATTTATTCTCATAATAATCTGTCAGACTATCTATGTCTGCACGTAAGTCGTTGGAATGTTCTGTAGCCAAGACAATAAGCCCATCTTCATATATACGTACGGTAATACCTTCTTGAGTAACCAAGAGTACATATTCTAAAACATCAACAGTTAGAGTTAACTCAGAGATAGAAAGAGCGTCTCTAAGCTCAATCATTTTATTTTTATCTAAATCAAGTGGAGAATCCGCCTCACGTAAAAAATCATAAATTTCACCTAAGTGTAATCTTGTTCTCTGAAACCACCCCCCAACATGTACACGTTTAATTTCCATACGCTTAAGTATAGCTGACCTGAAGTAGACTTATGACAACTAATGCACATGTACACATAAATAAAATATATTCTGTCGCACTTATCCAGTTTAAGCGAAGATAATATCTCTCAATCCAAGCCTCCATGCCCCAACGTTTTATGTATTCAGGGAGCTCTTCCCTTGACCAAGAGACAAGTATTCTAAAATTTTTATCTGAATCAGTCATTTTGACCCAATCAGCATCTTCTTTCAAAATACACTTTAATCTATTAGCTTTACGCCCAAATAACTAACACCACCAAATTACATTTATTTGTGTAATATACGCCGCCAACACTACCGAGAATACACCATTTGCGATATCGGCCAGTAAAACAAGGGTATTTTAATCATACGTTACAAACTAAACTTTGCTGGTGTCGCTACATAGCATCCGATAATGTAATCACGTTCGGAAGAGACTGTGTATCGATATCCTGCTGGGTGGTCATACCCACCACATGCATCGACAGTTCCATTATATACACCATAGATTGGAAAACCGTCTCTAGCAAAACCTACTAAACTATCCTGGTGAATTTTTCTATATGTAGCAACATCACCGTTAAAAATAAGTATCCCTTTATCCGTAACACCAACAACTTCGCTTGGAACGCACGTAACTTCAGGAAGCTTTTGTGGTATTAAGGGCATTTTTAGTAATGACTTTATAATCGGTTCGGAAGCAGTGGGCACTGATGAGCTGGCAATAGCAGGAACGTCTGGAACCAATTGTTCGATATATGCCATACGGACATTTCCTTGGAAGCTCATCTGCACATCAGCTAGTGGCCATTTCGGTACTATAGACAATGCGTCATCAGGATAGAGACAACGTTGTAACGTAACTCCGTCAGAACTAAAAACTTTATCCACTTCTGGAGCCTCAACACTTGCGACAGGTTCTATTTGTTCAGTAGAATTGGCTAGCTTTACACGTAAACGTTCAAGAATTGATTTTCGATCCAACGCAACTTCTGAAGAAATCGCTCCACCTTGATACTCCGTACTATTAAAGAGCACCTTTGTATCAGAAACAGGAACCTCATCTTTCGAGGTAACCGTTGAAATAATTGAAGTGCCCAGAAAAAAAAGGACTACTATAAATAAAATCAGGTCACGTGTACGAATCATTAGCTACATGATACCAAAAGACCGGCGCCAAGGGCGCCGGTCTTTTGGTACAACTATTTCTTATTCTTCACAAGCACATTCTTAGGAACTGTAACTTTTGCTATAGTAACTTTCTTTTTCCTCCCATTTTTTACTGTGACACCAACCATTTTTTCAATTCGCCGGATATCTGCAAGAAGTTTCGACCTATCTTCATTGTATAAATATAATAGAAACACTGATCTTCCCCCATTGCGAGCAAAAACTGCACGGTCGCCCACTTTTTTATTTACTTTAATCTTGTGGAATGACTCAAGGCCCTCAATTTTTTTAATTCCTTTCGTCTCAACTATGGTCCCCTCCTTATCTGCAAAATACTTTAAATACGCAGCATACCCTTTACACTTCTTAGGAATCACAGGTTTACGCGGTATACGGATAGCAACATCATTCATTGTATGATCAATATCACAACTTAACTTATAGAGCATATCTCGTGCACCACCACTTCGTGGACCAACCTCGACCACTTTCCAGACATCATCAACTTTCATAAGCTCAACATGTACCGTTATGCTGCGTAAACCAAGTGCATGGACTGCAGTTTCTACAACCTTGTGCGCTTTCTCAACAGTCGCAACCTTTAGCGCAGACGGAGTCATTTGTAGGTAATTATAAAAATCATCGTGCCCAATATCTCGTGCTGTTTTTTGACGGACCATCGGGCAGTGATGTACCTCGCCCCGGATATTTACATAGGAATCGATAGAGTATAAGTCGCCCTCCATGTACTCTTCAGCAATAATTTTAGGTACTTCCATGCGCATATCATTTTCATATGCTTTTTTAAGCTTTTTAAAAAGGTTTCCAAGTGTCTTCTCAAGCTCCTCCTCATGATAACAAATACATACGAACAAACTCCCTGCAAGATTAGCAGGTTTTACAATCATGGGAAATTTAACCTTTTCAATAACTCTAGTACGTTCTGTTTTTGTATTCTCTTTTACCCAAGTGAATTTAGGTGTATTTACGGGATCAAACAAGCGCATACGTTTGCGCATCTCATATTTGTCAGTTGCCCACTTCAAAGATTCAGTTGTCGGAGTCCTGAGGTACGGGACATGAGGAATTACTTGGGCGAAACGCGCTATATTTTGCTCCGATCGGCAAGTAATAGCCAAGAGCTCGTCCTGGTATGGTAAAAGTGCACTCGCTATTTGCCAAGGTTTAGAAAAATCACATTCAAGTAAAATATCATACTTTTGACCTAAGTCCTGCCGCTTTACCTTAGAATCGCAAAGCCACATAATTCGATATTCTTTATCATTAGATTTTGCATATGCTTGTATATCTTCAATATAGTTTTGACGCAATGAAGCAACGAATACAATTATATTTTTTTTCTTTTTACTCATTTAAAATTTTTAGCTAAATTCGTTCATCAGAAAGGGATCACATTCTCAATCGGAGTCAAAAGCATACTACAAAAACCTTCTTTTTTGTGACTTCAACACACATGTTGTTAAAATCAATGCTTGACATAATAATGGTCGCCATCTCTGCATACCTCGATATATAGAAATATATATGGTATAAATGCACTCATGAAAAAATATCTTAGTAATACAGGCTTGTATAAAGTAGCTGCAAAAAATCTCGGACTGAAAGTGGAACAGGTGCACAAGAAACAACGGCCAAAGTGGGAAGTATTAATGATTTCTCATGGGCGAAAATTTTTCTTAGTTAGTGGGGCAAAACCAGGACTTTTCCCAGAAGCTCGCAAGTGGAATGGATATTTCTCTGACAGTAAAATGCTTTCTCAAAAAGTACTTTCAAAGATAGGGTATAACACCATCCCTTCTAAAGACATCCTTGTTAGTGACTACTCCTCTGAAAGAGTACTTACAAAGCACCTGGCTAGCAAGAAATATACATACCCATCACTTATAAAACGTGACAAAGGTCAAAATGCAAACAACATTGCAATTGTAGAAAATATAAAACAACTACAGCAGGTGGCACGAAAGCATTATCTCACCAAAAGTAGTTTCATGATCCAGCCAATTCTCGATCAGGATGAATATCGTGTTCTTGTAGTAAATAAGAAAGTGGTTCTCATGCACTCAAAAGAAAATCGATTTGTGGTCGGTGACGGAACTTCGACCATATCTCAACTCCTTGATGCAATTCCAAACATAAAGAAAGACTCAGTATTTGAACAATGGCAGCATTCAAGGCAAGGTACAAAACCCACTACCGTACTTTCCAAAGGTAAACACTTCGATTTTCATCTCACAAAAATCCCAAGCACAACCTTTTATCGAACAAAAAATATCCCTGCCGAGGTAAGGAAGTGGGCACTTCAATTAGCAGACGACATGTCTACTGCCGTGGTGGGTATAGATGTTTTTATTCCTGATTTACATGATTCAAAATCATATACCATCATAGAAATAAACAACAACCCAGGGGTGCACTACCTAGAAAAAGACTGCAACGACTTAGAATCAAGTATAAAAATATACGAAATGGTTATAAAGAACTTTTTTAAACTCAAGTAACCTCTACAAGGCCCTCACTAGCGTGAGGGCCTTGACCTGTTACTTCTCCAACATCTGAGCATTAAAAGCTTCTTTAATAAAAGTGACAGACTGCACCACGTCATCGTTCACAATAGACACAACCACATCCCCTGCCTGGGCAATTTTTGCCACATGCGCAATGGCTTCATCTTCTCGTATGATGCGTACTGAATTTGTATTCTTTGAAGAAACCGCATCATAGAAGGTCTGCGAAGTCTTTCCTGTCTCTTGAGTAAATCTATCAAATTGAAGATTTTTCTTAGGCTGTCTCAAGTGTCCGTCAATCTTATCGTACACAACTACATAATCAAATTCAGAAGCAATAGTCTCTCCTGTGTCTGTAATAAGTTCATCAGTTCGATCATACGCAAGCCGAAGAATTCCATATACCTTTCCATTAGGAGATTTTATTTTGTGCGCAAGTCGAGCAATTTCTACCAACGATTTTTTTTCATGTGCATAATCTGCAATAATTTCAACACCATTTTCATTTGAAAACCGAGTCAAACGACCTCCATATTCTCCAAGTCTTGTCTCTGCTAAGCGAACACCTAAATCTTTAGGTACACATCCCCCATATAGACCTATGATACCAGCACAAACCGCAAGCGCATTATAGACAGAGGGCTCATACACACCTTCAAATGTCCATACAAGCTTACTTACCTCCACAATACGGGTTTCAATATCTTTGTATATATGGACAATATAACCTTCACGGAGTGTTAAAAAAGCGGCCGTCTGGTGGTCATTGGGTAAATTTGCTGCCATAAGATCAAGCCCAATGAAAATAGGGAATACTTTACGGTGTGTTGCAACATCATCAACAACGGACATAACATATTTATCATCTGCATTGAGAACTGCAAAACCGTCTCTCAAAATACGACTTATGATAAATTTTTTTGCCTCCACAATGTCTTCTTTCGAATTGATTCGTTTAGAACTACCAATATGGTCCTCAAAAATATTTAAGAATATCCCAACGTGATGCATCGCAAACCCCATACCAGACAAAGTACTACACCCTAACGAGGTTTCCATCACAGCCACATTTTTCTCCTCATCTTCACGACCCATGAACTCATACAGGTAACGACCTGGGGCCACACTAGGTACCAGACCCCAGGTATTTTTTGAATCAGCAAGTGTACTTCGACGTTCTCCATTCACAAAATGCCCCGTTGTGTCTACAAGAAGAACCCTGCTGAAATCATATTTCTGTAATACTTGAGCAATGAGGTTTGCAGTCGTTGTTTTACCCTTCGTCCCAGTGACGGCAATTTTAAGAATTTTATTTTTCACAATACTTAAATTCCAAACCGTACAGCTGGCTCAGTTGGAGTATGCGTATTTATTTCTACTCCTGCATCTTCTGCACTACTTCCTGTTTTTGCGGCAATCTGTTCAGCAAAGTCTTGATACGTTTCAAATTGCATCCTCTGTCCATTAAGGAAGAATGACGGGGTGCCTGTAAGACCAAGCTCACGGGCCTCTCTAAACTCATTAGTAATCTTATCGTTGATAACTGAGGCTTTCATATGTGTTTTGAACAACGCTATATCAAGCCCTATTTCTTCAGCATATGCATTAAAGAAAGCCTGAGGATTCGCACCAGCTGACCAGATCTGTTGATTTTCAAAAAGTTTGTCATGCATCTCATAAAACTTTCCCTGTTGTCCTGCAGCTTCTGCAGCCTTTGCTGCAGGTACAGCGTATGGGTGGATTGAAGAAAGCGGGAAATGTTTATATTCAAAACGAACGCTATCACCATAATCAGCAAGTACTTCCTCTAAAATACCAAAAAATTGACCACACGCAGGACATTGGAAGTCGCTATACTCAGTGAGAGTAACTGATGCGTCAGCATTCCCTTTAATATGTGCTTCAAACTCAATCCCTTCATTTGCCTTATTACTGACAGAGTTGGAATAGACAATAGAACCTCCAATTGCCAATACAGCGACCACCGCGATAATCTTCCATACGTGATTTTTCATATATATTCCTTAAAATTTAATTTCTGTAATAGTAGCAAACGTGGAGCTCTCCTACAATGTATGTGTGTATTGTATCATCGCTGCAACAACAACCACTCCTATAACTGTTGCAGTAAATGCTGGTATAAACGAGCCACTCTTGTGAGACTCCTTATGTACTCCAGGCAGCAGGTCAGACGTTGCTATGTAGAGTAAGTTTCCTGCGGCAATACCTGTGAGTATCCATATATACTCACTTAGTGCACTCATAAAGAGAATTGAGAGGCCAGCACCAAACACAGTACCTAGTGCCGACAAGAAATTTAGTACCATCGCTTTTTTAGGTGTGTACCCAGCTTTAAGCAAGACTCCATATTCAGCTATTTCTTGAGGAATCTCATGAAGAGCAATTCCGACTGCTGTGACGATTCCGACTGCCGGATTAATAAAAAATGCGGATGCAATCACAATTCCATCAGTCATGTTGTGGATTAAATCACCCCACAGAAGCATAACGGCACTTACCTTAGTTGCAGCACAATGGTCATCATGCCCATGCTCGTCATGATGGTGATGGTAAGTATGGAGAATATTTGAAAGAAGGTAAAAGAGAAGAAATCCAGTCACAATTGCAATGGCCCCATACAGTTCGGATGATTCAAGTGTCTCTGGGATAAGTTCAAAAAATGTAATCCCCAAAAAAGCACCAATAGCAAAAGGAACAATGAACCTATGGGTACCGACCAAGCGTCCAGTTCTACCAAAAAATGCCACTCCTACAAGAGATAAGGACGAGACAGCCAACGCTGTAAGAATAATTTCCATAATATAAAAAGATAGCATTCAAGCTGTAAAATAACAACACCTATATCTCTACACTAAAAAGAAAGAAAGGCCCGAAGCCTTACTTCGGGCCTTTCTTTTCGGATAAAATAAAGTATTACATTCCAAAACCAACATAGGTTAGATATCCACCAAGTGCCACCATAATCCATAGCATTATTTTTAGCATCCCTATATTTTCTGAAAAGCTTTCTGACATAAGAACTATCATATCAGGCATCCATACACGAACTACACCTTTCAAGAAAGTTGCCCACACAAGAATACTCACAATGATTTCAAGTGATGTTCCCCAAACGTTGTGAATAAGAACAAGAGGAATACCCAATATTAGTGACACAAACCCACCTATCATGACCGTTGATCGATCAGAAGAAAAGCGTGAAATAAAATTTTTAAGAGATGACTGTTTTAGTATCAGTCCAATACCTCCAATAAGGAAGAAGAGCCCAAATGCTTGAGCGAGAAAAATTGTTACATCCATAAGATTATTATTACTCCAATAATGTTGCGCGCATAGAGCAGTGCAAATTACAATGAATAACTCCTACGACCTCGTATAAACAGTATACGCTTGTTTATTTAAAAGGTGAAGCGGTCACATACACAAAAGACCGGTGTCTATGACACCGGTCTTTTGTGTGTAAAACTGAAATTATTCAGCTTTTTCAACTTCAATAGCAGCTGGTCCTTTGGGACCTTCTTCGATTTGGAAAGTAACTTTGTCACCTTCTTTTAATTCATCGAATACTCCTTCATCTAGAGAACGTGCGTGGAAGAAAAGTTCTTTTTCACCTTCGTCTGGCTTAATAAAACCGAATCCTCGGTCATCTACGATTTTTACAATTGAACCTGTCATACTTGCTTTGTTTTATTTTTAACGACAAACGTAACACCACATCTACATACTTCTTATTACAGAATCATCTGCAAGAGGAGCGCACTTTTGTTACCGGTAATTAAAGCATATCAACCTTAAATAGCAACTATATCTGCGCAGGATGTATACTGTAAACATGACATTAGACATTCTATTTAAAGGGCGAATGAGTCGGAAGAATTATATCATTGCTCAAATACTATTGATGGTAGTCTCAATGGTGTTGATACTTTTTGTTTTGCGAGGAGACATGAATTTTCAGGGTCTGATAAATAAAAGTGACGAACTAGTTACCATACTCTTATTTTTAGCACCTCTGGGATTACTATTTCAATTCGTATGCTCATTTAGACGTCTCCATGATATCAATCAAAGTGGTCTATGGGCACTACTCTTATTTGCCTCCTTGGTACTTATTCCTTTTATTGACCTACTGTTTATTATTTTCCTTTCGTACAAGAAAGCAGTTGATGTCCCAAATAAGTATGGAATTCCCGATACACGTACCATTTTTAACTCAATTATAAATAAATAGTACTTTCTATAGACGTATAGTCAGTATTGACAAAATTGCATATATATATTATTGTACCGCCAAGCTTTTGAAACTCGTGTAGGGCTCATAGGCTACAGACATACCAACAACAGGGACACTTCCCTTTACACAGTACCGTTTGGAATTATCACCTACATGCCCTGAAACGTACAACGTTTCGTAATACATAAACTAATGGAAACAACAAATACCCGACCTAGTCGGAGTGGTTCTAATTCGGGCCGTCGACGAACTTATTCAGGTCCTAGCGCACGCTCAGGATCAGGCTCACACTCTAGTTCACCCCGTCGAGGTGGTGGCAGCGGAGGATACAAAGGAGGAAGCCACCGAGGTGGCGGTGGAAATCGTGGTGGTGGAGGAGGTGGACGACGTGGTGGTGGTGGAGGTGGAGGCCGAAAAATGCCTACATTCGACCCATCACAGTTCATCAACACAAACCCAGTTGAAGTTGTAGAAGAAGTCTACAACGCTACAAATAAATTCAGCACATTTGGCCTGAACGCTCGATTGGTAAAAACGATTGCTAAAATGGGTCTTGAAACACCTTCTCCTATTCAGGATCAAGTTATCCCTGAGATTCTTGCTGGTCATGACGTAATCGGATTAGCACAAACTGGTACAGGTAAAACTGCAGCATTTTTAGTGCCAATTATCGAAAAAACACTGAACGAATACTCACGGCAAACACTTATCCTAGCCCCAACCCGTGAACTTGCAATTCAGATTGAAGATGAACTCAAGAAACTCACTCGTGATTTCAAACTATATTCAACAGTATGCGTAGGAGGTACAAATATTCGTCCACAAATGAATGCGCTCCGACGGAAAAATCACTTTATCATTGGTACGCCAGGTCGTATCCTTGACCTTATCAACCGAGGACGGTTCGATACAAGTAAGGTGACTACTGTAATACTCGATGAGGCGGACCGAATGCTTGATATGGGATTCATACATGATATTCGTGCTATTCTCGAAGGTACACCTACAGACAGAGAGACACTCTTTTTCTCAGCAACTATGGGACGTGATGCGGAAAAAATCGTAAACGACTTCCTTAATGATCCGGTGACTATCTCAGTACGGAAAAAGGACGTCACCGACAGTATCGCGCAAGACGTTGTGACGTTTGCACATGACAAAAAGTACGAGACGCTTACTAAATTACTAGAAGATGAGAGCTTCAAACGAGTACTTATTTTTGGTGCAATGAAGCATAGCGTTGAAAAACTCGCTAAAGAACTTTCCCGAAGCGGCATCAAAGCAGAGTCAATTCATGGAAACAAAAGTCATGGACAACGCCAACATGCACTGGCAAAATTCAAGAGTGGTAACGCTCGTATTCTAGTTGCTACTGATGTAGCTGCACGTGGTATCCATGTCGACAATGTGACACATGTAATCAACTACGATTTGCCAAACACAAAAGATGACTACGTACACCGAATCGGCCGAACAGGCCGTGGGGACAAAAAAGGTATGGCGCTTACATTTATAGCCGGAAAACCTAACCGTTCATAATATACCCTATAACAAAACCGATGTGCTTCGCACATCGGTTTTGTTATTTATGTATCTGACCATACCGCCAATTCATTTCCATCTGAATCAATAAAATGAAAGCGTCTTCCTCCTGGAAAAGAAAAAATGTCATGAACAATACTGCCACCACTTTTCACCACAGACTTTTTACTTCCTTCTAAATCCCCTGAGTAGATAATCACCAATATGCTCCCCTTTACAGGAGTACCTGGCGCAAAGCCTCCTGGAACCCCCTCACCGGCAAAAGCTGTGTATTCTGGTCCATAGTCAGTAAATTTCCAGCCAAATGTATTTTGATAAAATTCCTTAATGCTATCAAAATTATTTGATAAAAATTCAATGTATTGTATCTGATGATGTTTCATATATTTTCTACTACGAACGTACACTCCACTACTCAGTAGTCTCTTCAAATTCATCGCTGCCATCATCTTCAGCAGTCAGTGCGTCTGCCCTGGTTGCATGGACTACGCCATCTTTATGATGAGCAGGTGAATAAATAGTATATAGCGTCAAAGCTTCAGTTTCAGAAGTATTGAGTACGTTGTGTTGAGCTCCCGCTGGGACAACCACCGCATCCCCATCAATTACTTCATATTCTGTTTCATTGATAATCACTTTTCCCATACCCGATTCAAAACGGAAGAACTGATCAGTGTCAGCATGGACCTCTATACCAATCTCCTCGCCAACCTTAAGTGACATGAGAACTAATTGACTATGTTCACCACTATATAAAACTTTACGGAAATTAGTATTGGCTATTGTTTGAGTTTCTATTGCAACTTTGTATCCTTTTTTCATACAATTTTATGATTTATAAATATAAGTAATTTTGATATTTGTAGTATACCATCCCAAAAATTGGGGGAAATCCTCCAAATTATGGCATAATGTCAAACATGCATTTATATAAGCCACTGTTGGCAGAAAAACATAAGAAAATTATACGTGTTGCATATATCTCTCTTATACTTGTAGCTACCTTGGTAAGTATCTCCGCTGTTTCTGTTTTATATACAACTCAAATCGCCCTTGAGCTTTCACGATATACGCAACCTCTTTCTGAAGACAATGAACCAAAGTACACTCCCCCACCATTTCCCATCGGTGTACATCCAGCAGCTAAGGCAATTACTGAAAATCCCGGAGTAAACACCTATCTAGACAGTGCCCTTTCATACACAACACAAAAGGACCCTATTAAAAACAACTGGGTTGGGTACACCATTGCGAAGCTCGCACAGCTCGATTGGTACCAAAATCTTGCGTCACCTACAGGCAGAATTCTTGTAGTGCGACCTGGTGCAAGAAGAGAAGAAGTCTTAAAAAACTTTAGTAAAATTCTCCACTGGGACGAAGAAATGAAACAAACTTTCACAGCATTGGTGGTAAGCGCAGCCCCTGCGATGGAAGATGGTAAATTTTTTCCTGCGCATTATCTTGTAGGGAAAAACGCAACTCCTGAAGAAGTCGCCGACATTCTAACTCAACGCTTTAACACAGAAATACGAACTCGCTATCCAAGCGATGTGGAACGGCTAGTTCCTATGGAGGATGCCCTGATTATCGCTTCATTGTTAGAAATCGAAGCCTATGACTTTATTGATATGCGTGAAATATCTGGAGTTATTTGGAATCGCCTTTTTATAGGCATGAACTTACAGATTGATGCAACTTTACAATATGCTAAAGGTACTGCATCTGAAACTACATGGTACCCACAAGTGAAACCAGACGACAAATATATCGATTCTCCATTTAACACATACCAGAATGCTGGGCTCCCACCAGCCCCAATTGGCAATCCTTCTACCGCTGCAGTTCTAGCAGCACTAAATCCAGTTAATACTGACTGTTTTTTCTACTTCCACGACAAGGACAGCCAATTCCATTGCACACCAACCTACGAACAACACGTTGACCTACTCAAACAATTCTACGGCCGGGGAAAATAACATAAAGACCGGAAGCTTTGCTTCCGGTCTTTATGTTATTTCTTACTCCCATCTCTCTTATAGAAAGTCCAGACATACAACTTCTCTACCTTTTCACGGGCCCACGGTGTTTTACGTAAAAACGTAAGGCTCGACTTCACACTAGGATTTTCATAAAAACAATTAATGGTAATTTTTTCACTCAGTTCTTTCCATCCATATTTTTCAACAAGCCCTTCTACTTGGGTCTTCAGCGTCACCCCATGCAACGGATTATTTTTTTGTGCAGTTATTTTGTTTTCCATACTTTATCGTTTTTTAAAGGGAAATATTAAAAAACTAAGAAAGCTTTTTTCCTGTACCCCTTGAAGGCCAATTCTATCAGGAGTAACTTTTTGCAATGTTTGAAATGCCCTATCCCAAAACGTAAATATAACACCGTAATTACTATCGTGCTCGCTACGTATGTCTGAATGATGTACGCGGTGCAAATATGGAGTAATAATAACCATTTCAACGTATGTTCGTACCCTCGGTGAAAGCTGTATGTTTGCATGGTGAAACAACGCAAACAACGTCAAAAGAAATTCACTCAACGCAAACACCCACAAAGGTATCCCCAACAAAATAAGTACGGTTGATTTCCATACCACCGACAACAGTAATTCTCCTATATGGAAACGAAGTGCACTTGAGGCGTTCAAATAGGTTTCAGAATGATGGCACTTGTGGAATACCCACAAGAACGGAAGCCTGTGATTAAGCATGTGCCAAACCCATATCAGAAAGTCCAGTAGCAAGACTCCAATTGCTCCCTGCACCCAAAGCGGAAAGCTCTCAAAGAATGAGCTACTAGGCGACCATAGCATCACTACAGTAAACACGGCACTTATCTGTAATGCAAAAGTGACCACATTATTACTTCCAAATATAAGTAGATTTGTGATGTATGAATTAGTTTTTTCACTTTTTAAGTATGTCCGTGCCGGCGCAAACAATTCTAAGGCCACCAGTATAACTGCTAAAGTGGCTGTGATTCCAACATAAGTCATTTCAATATTCATACCGGGTATAGTAACATTCCTGAGGCACATGACACAGTGTTGATTATATGGGTGACAAATACTTTCAAATACGTTATAAATATCGCGTTACGTTCAACAACGGGAGAATCAAATGAGCGACAATGTTGTACCTTTCAAAGTGAAAGATGTAAAAGAGGGGGAAGATCACCCTGTCCAGGTACCACCACAAAATTTGGTGGAAAGTCTTAAGAGGCTTATCGGTTGTGACAATCAAGTACATGTCCGAACTGCAAATAACTTTGTAGCAGTAAAATAACCTCATAAAACCGCTTTCAACAACATGTTGGTAGCGGTATTTTTTACACACACAGCCTTTATGTTCCTAAATGTTGACACCCAGCATTCCTCAATTTTCCATACACTTAAGAAGCTGCATTGACTTTATGTATGATGTGGAGCATATTAAATGGTAGATTAAAACATACATAGGGGGTTATCGTGAAAATTTTAGTAACCATACTTACTTTTACATTTATTTTGTTCCCAGTAATCACTGTACACGCTGAAGCAGTGGATGCTTCAGTAGTTTTTTGTAACGATGTTTCTGGCAGTATTAACAGCGAAGAATTTACCATAATCCGTGAAGGACACGCACAGACTATAACCAGCGACAGGATATTAGCTTCAATCAAGAATGGGTATCATCAAAAAATTGCTGTGATTTATGTCGAATGGTCAGGGCGAAACGAACAAAAAGTACTTATCCCTTGGACTGTTATCGGTTCCAGAGAATCTGCTGAAATATTTGCAGAAAAGATACGTACAGAACCCCGCACGTTTAACGAGGGCGATACTCACATTCAGGAAGCACTTACTTTTTGTTTCAACCAGCTTCAAAAGATTCCGTATAGCGCTGAACGCTGGATTATCGATTTTGTTGGGGATGGTACAGAAAACGGGAAGCCTGCTTCATTTGTTAACAATAAAATAGCAGCTGATTACGGCGTGCAAATTAACGCACTGGCTATTGGTACCACAGATCAAGAAAATCAATATGCAGGTGAACCGCTTGAACGTATAAGAAAATACTACGAAGTACGTGTGAAAGCTGGTATTGGGGCATTTGTCTCCACAGCAAACAATTTCAGTGATTTTGCTAGAGTTTTTGAACGAAAATTCCGCATGGAGATTGCTCGAAACTAAGCCTACATACTCTAAAAGCCGTCTGCATCTAGACGGCTTTTTTTATGTCCGCACACAGCCTTTATGTTCCCAAATGCCGACACCCAACATTCCTCCACGTTCCAGCCACTCTCTAGTAGCAGACCGATAAATTCTTCGGGGGTATACAAGCACACTGGCTGTCTAATACCAAAGGTCTCAGCGTCTATCTCATCTAACTGACAAAATCTATCCTGTATCGCCTTACCTGCATCCATGTACCTGCGACCAATATCACTCTCTACCCCACTGACCGAAATATACAGCTTGTCATTCACCCTATTCCTCAAATCTGTAAGAATCCTATGTGCAACGACATAGGGTACATAGTGCAACGTTCGCTGAAAACAACACCACTGGAATGCTTGTGTGCCGAGTACTGCTGAAAGATCAGTCATATTCCCTTCCAGAAACATCAATTGCTGCGCTGATACGTTATATTCGGCTCGTAACGAATCAAAGGTTTCACTATACGCTCCTAAGTCAACTCCTGTTACCAGCGCACCAGCTTGCACCAAACGCACCGACTGCCCACCACCCCCACACCCAAGGTCAAGCACTTTCATACAGGAGACACCGGGTGTCCCCTGTATACTTTTGTGTTCCGTTACACACGTAACCATTTTTTTGTCCAGATCATCGGCTCTACGCGTCGCAATATCTACTCCATACATGGTCTGTTTCATAGGGCTACATAGTAGCTCAAATATGAAAGACCCGAAACCTAAGGGTTTCGGGTCTTTCATAAAATCAGTAGTCTACTCTTCTTCGTTTAGTAATTGCAGTCGTTTCACCATTGCGCCCGTTTCAGTCATCTGTGCTTGCACAAACGCTTTTTCTGCATCGGTAAATAGATTTTCGTCGCATACGGCCTCACTTTCATCTAGAGCGATACAGATACTATCTGCATCAAAGAAAAGTGGTACGGTATGTCCCAGCTCTCCATTTTGTTCGAATACAAGGTGCCAATATCGGGAATCAAGAGGTGCCGGTACACTTTTAAGGAGAAACCCTTCTCGGGCAAAGCTGAACTCTCTTTCTGGTGCTGACTCCCCTGAAGCACATGAGATGTTTGTAATCTGCCATGCGCCGTCTACAACCTGCAAACTCACTGCAGCCTGTTCTGGTGAATTTCCACTCTCTAGTTTGGCAAGTACAAGTATTTCTGCCGTATCCGCATGTACTGCCAATACTTTAGACCGTAGTTTCTTCGGTGTAATTGACTGACACAACACTGGATCTATTCCGTTAATAGAACCAGCCTCTTGTGTGTCACGTACATACGCGCGTACCGTATCTCCAAGTACAGGATTATCAAGTACTCCTGACGTATATGGACTTGCTGTTATGTCTTGTACAGCATTTAGCCACTCTTTGTAGAAATCCATAGTTATTTCTACAGGATCACCTGCCTCTTCTCGTACCTGTTGCGCTTCTTCTAATGATATTACATCATTGCCGTTATTACTTTCATTGATCTGCCAAAAAATTACACCAACCACGGTAAGTAATACTAAAGCTCCAATGATTACATGTTGTTTTTTCATATGTATACTGTAGCACGCAGATGCGTGCATATAAGCGGATTACCAAATATTAAGCCATAGCACAAAATACATCATATAATTACAATTGTCGAGAAAATCAAGACGTTAACAATCATCCTCTTCTCTAAAATCATGTGTGATATCATCGTATTTATGATAATAAAAATTTTAAAAGGTCTGGTTGCTTGCGTCATCCTAATGATGATAGGTATGATGATGTGGATCATAGTCACGGACTGGCTGTTGCCGGTAGTGGCAGTAAACAGTTTTGAGAAAGAAAATCTAGTACCAACCTTCACAGAGTTGGAGACAGGATATGAACACGTTTATTCTGATATAGACAAAACTTTCCCAATGGTTGATGTTATATCTCTTGATACCAACAACGATGGGACTAATGAGCTTCTCGTCACTGGTGCAGCAGGACAAAACAATGTTGTCCTTTCTTACAACGAAGGAAGACTTACCCCTGTAGATGATACGGGCCTGACTGACACTATTGAAGCGACGTATGGACTAGAAGTTACTGACATCGATAATGACGGTGATGATGATGTTATTTCAGCACAACAAAACGGTGTATTCATGTACACCAACGACAACGGGAACTTTACCCCTGTACAGCTCCCTCTTGAGATGGAACCCAATACTATAGCTTTTGAAATCACTGCGGGTGATGTTGATAAGGATGGATATCCAGACTTATATATTAGTACTTTTATGGACAAGACAGTTATGAAACAGATGGTATTCAACGACAAAAGTAACCAGGCAGAAAATATATTTTTGCGCAACAATGGCGACAGCACATTCACTGATGCTACTGTTGAATCTGGACTTCAATTCAGACAAAATACCTTCCTAGCGCGATTTGCCGACATAAACGGTAACTCCTACCCAGACCTTCTTGTTTCTCCAAACACTGACCAAGCGCGTATCTACGAAAATAATACCGATGGGACATTCACTGAACATGTACTGACAGACTTCGGATACTGGATGGGTATTGCAACCGGTGATATTGATAACGATGGTGACCTTGATGTCTTCTTCTCAAACGTAGGAAACACCGTTCCTGGGTTTATGGTAGGTGGTGATGCACTTGAAAGCCAACCTATCGATACTTCATGGAGACTCTTTCAGAATGATGGCAACTTCTCTTTTACTGACGTCACCGTAGAAAAAGGAGTTGACAGCAACATTTTCGCATGGGGCTCAGAGTTCGCAGACTTTAATAATGACGAGAGATTGGATCTTGTCGTAACTGAAAACTTCTTGGGATTGCCCATGATGATGCATAAATTCTACCGTAACCCAGGAAAATTGTTCATACAAGCTCAGGACGGTACCTTTACTCACACAGAGCGTGAGTCCAGAGTATCCAACAGACTCTTCGGGTATGTACCTCTTCCAACAGATATAGACAATGACGGAAATATTGACCTAGTGATCGTAAATCAAAATGGACCATTACGAGTCTTTATGAACGATGGAGCTAACTAATGCTTACACACAATAACAACAGACTAAAGAGCAATAATAATATTTTCCGTATTTATTCACAGAATTTTATTTACTTTCTGACGTACTAATAGTGAGGACAGCGTGCCAAGATTATCCACGGACAGTCAACAGAGCGATTGCAAAACACATTGTTGAGAGCACACTGGCAACGGTACGGACATGATTGAGAGGGACCCACTTTTGTTTGTATTCCAGCCAGACCCTATTTCCTTTCAGGGACAAAGGGTTGACCACAGCAAGTGTATTGTTGAGCGGTACATTGCCAACAATAGTCACGAGGAAGCTTCCTAGTAAATGAATCAGACCACCAGGAATAAGCCAGTACCCCGCCGTACCGAATGTTCCTGTCCAAGCAACAATTACTAAATAGAGACTTAACAATGGTGTACCCATGAACATAATCATAAACAGAGGGTTGATGATTGTACTATTAATTTGTTGCATGGCTTTGATGCCAACCTCAGGCTCAATCGTATAAAGCGATTTCATAATCGTGTTCGAGAAAACAAAGAATAACCCTGATAGGATACCACCGGTGATGATGGTGATGAGTATAATGATGACATTAATGTCGGGCATAGTGTTCTAATTAGTGTTCCAGTAACCTTCTCTCGTAGCCTGCTTAGCGTAGTCCGCAAAATCTTTAGGCTCTCGACCAAGTGCCTTTCTTACTCCGTCGGTGAGATATTCATTACGACCGTCAAGCACCGTTATAAATAGATATTCTAGTAGTTCAGCTATATCTACTGGAAGCTGCTCTTCCTTTAGGCCGTTTACAAATGCTTCACCTGGTATTTCTATGTATTTGATATCACGACCAGTAGCTTTCGAAATCTCATTGGTCGCTTTACTAAATGTGAGCATGCGCGGGCCAGTAAGTTCATAAAGCTGTCCGTTATGTTTTTCATCAGTGAGTGCAACAACTGCCACGTCAGCAATATCGTCGGTATCAACGAATGGCTCTCTTACTGTGCCTGCTGGAAGTGCTACGATTCCATCCATAATCATGTCTCGGATAAAATTTTCACTAAAATTCTGATTGAACCATGCACAGCGAACAATTGTCCAGTCAATTCCACACTCTTGCACAATTTGTTCACACTTCTGTGCTTCCTCTTCCCCTCGACCCGAAAGTAGAACTACTTTGGTTATACCCATTTCTTTAGCCAGTTTCGTAAAAGCAGCAATATCGCCAGGCGCTGACGGTACAGTAAGATCTGGATAATAGGATATGTATACTGTTGCCACATCAGTTAATGATGGTGCCCATGTTGAGCGATCTTCCCACTGGAATGAAGGTTCCCCGGAACGGGATCCTTCCCTGACGGGTACCCCTCTTTCCTCAAGCCGACTAATAATCCGTCGTCCTGTTTTACCACTTGCTCCAAGGACGAGCGTTAATGAATGTTTTGTTTGCATAAAATTTATTTATTATTAAATAATGCATACAGTTTATAAGAAGGTTTACATTGGCAATAGAAAAAAACCGTCAATTGCAATACTGATCTAAATAGCAAGTGTCTAACTATGAAGCAAGCGCTGTCTGCAAATATAATGACGGTGTTATCCCAGTGTATTCTTTAAAGACTCGAATGAAGTGTGACTGATCACTAAATCCGCTACCAATCCCAACGTCAGTGAGAGTATTAAAATTTGCACTTTTGAGTATATCTACCGAATATTGAAATTGGATAATTTTAGCAAATTGTTTGGGTGTAAGGCCAGTTTCACTCGCAAAATTACGTTCAAATGTCCGTTCTGGCATATTCAAGTCAGCTTGAATGTCCTGAATTTTAATTTGTCCTCGTTGCTGAATGATACGTCTGATACTTTGTTGGATACCATTATTCTGAGGAACCTTATGAGCTGCAATGAGCTGGCGCATCAGGTCGGAAATTATAGACACTGTATCTTCCAGAGTTTCAGCTTCAGTTAGTTTTTGGTAAAAATTGTGCACCGGAATATAGGTAATTTGCAGCAGATCATAACAGTCATCATTGAGAATTTTTGGATCTATATTAAGCAGGTATTTAGAAGCGAATGGATATAATTGTACTATCACACATGAAAACACTCCTTTTGTCTCAAGAGTGATCGACTCTAGTGTTTGCCCGTATAAAAATAATTCAGATAATTTTTTTGTTCGTGGTTGTCGATAAAAATCATGTGTACTTTTATGGAACATAACGCCCGGGTACCCATCAGCATAAATTGGTATTTGTGTACTCTTAGATGGATCAGGGCATTCATCAATCATTATGCTGTTGATAAATGGACTTAGATCAGTCTGAGTAATAAATTCCACCTTTTTCATATCTGCAGTATATCAAAAAACTACTATCATAAGATACTTCGATCCATGCAACGCTTTTCTTAAGAAAACTGCACCCTGTCGCCAGCTCGAAATGAAAATACACACCCTGATAGGTGTATATTTTCTCGAGCTGGCGACAGGTATGATGTTTGCACTTCCTCTACTCTGATCTTAGGTCAACTAAGCCGCCTTCCAGACCATCAATGTTGTATCCCCTTTCCGTAAGTTCACGAACAACCACGCTTGCCCTACCTCCAGTCCGGCAAAATACAATTAACTGCTTATCTTTCGGTAGGTTACCTTTAATTGCCTCAGTAAATACCTTACCCATTGGCATATTGATTGCTCCTGCAACAGATTCATCATTTATTAATTCTTCTGCCTCACGTATGTCTAACAACATACACTCTTCGCCACTGTTTAGTACTTCTGTAAATTCTTCTTTTTTCATAAATAACCCTTTTTTATAATATGGGAATCCATTTTAACACAATTACTATCAATGCTAAGATCTAGTGGTAATCCACCACTTGCTACAGAAAGTTCCTTACTTAGAAAATACCAACGCACCGACCAAACAAGGTCGTGGGCTATGGCGGGTATCTTTAATTAAAGCCATGCTAAATCAAGAGATGTACATCGGCTTAAGACACTACAACACCATGAAGCGAAAAGGTACTAAGATGATAAAGAGAGACAGAAGCGAATGGACGAGCGTACCAGTGCCATCAATAGTCTCAAAAGAGTTATTTGATAAGGTACAAGCGAAACTAGAATGGAATCGACAGTATTACCGAAACCCTAGAGTCATACAGTTACTCTCTTCCCTAGTACGATGCGGATGTTGCGACAGTAGTATGTTTGCATACAGAAGATTCTATAAAGATAAACGAATGAAAGTACCCAAAGTCTATGACCGTACTTCGTATAAGTGTAACTACAAATATCGCCAAGCGATGCACGCAAAGAAGAATCGTCACGGATTCAAGAAATGCGACAACATGGAAATTAAAGTCGTACTCCTTGAAGACAAGGTATTTAAGATGATTGAAGAAGTATTAATTGACGAGAAGGAGTTGCGGAAATGTATGGATTTCTTCAAGAAGCGTACTCAAGCCAGTCAGCTTAAACTGGAGAAACAATTGAAACAAAATGACGATAAAGCAAACAAGGCTTACGTCATAAAGAAGCGATTGGTTGATCTATATACTTCAGGAGAAATAGAACGAGAGGACTATGTAGAAAAGAGCTTAGATACTGACAATGATATAAACCAACTAAAGCTAGATCGTTCTGAACTCATGAAGAAAATCCCCCTTCTACACAACAAGGACGTAGTCGATTTAAGTATTAAGAAGTTCTGCGTATCAGCCAAATCTGAATATAAGAAGTGTGGAGAGAACAGAGATAAACAGCGAGAGTTTTTACTCAAGTACGTAGACAAAATTGTTTACTACAATGAGAAAGTAGCCTTTCATGGATTTGTTCCAGTGAAAGTAGGTAAGGAAGTTGCCCAATTGGAATTCGTGATCAAGGAGAAGGTGCTGATGTCTGACAGACTTAATCGTAAGAACCGACTGAAGAACAATCCTCTTCTACAAATTACAAGAAAAGAACACGATGCGTCACTCTAGAATTTAGCCAAGTAATTCAACTACAGAAAGTGCAGCGACCGCAAGAGCAACTAAACCACCAACTATGGCTACTTTCTCCATATGGTCAGTAGACATTTCATTTGTCTTTTTACTAACAGAATCATTTCTACCTTCTGCATGATTCTTTTGAAGTTTGACGAACTTTTTTCTAAATAAAATCAGTCCTAAGCCAACAACTGTTGAGATTATTAGTTTGATGTAAGTATATTCCATAATTATTAATTATTATCCTTGTCATCCTTCTTTCTGACATTTTCTTCACTTTGACTTTGTTCGACTTGGGTTCTTTCATTTCTACTGCCGAGAAGTCCCTTCAAGTGATTCAGTGCCCTAGATAAGTCAAATAGTGTCTTATTATAACTCGCCTGAACACCGGTTGATAGACCCATGGCAGTTCCAACTCCAACATTACCGCCTGCACTTAAGTTGATATCGCTGAAACTACCATCCTTGAATGGTTGGTTTTCAAGATAAACCTTACCTCCAAGATAGTAACCTCCTGAAACATAAGCTTCATGGGTGATATACGAATTTTCGTTTGGCAGATCACTTGGGTTGTATGCCCCCGTTAGAGCAGCACTTGCTCCACCTGCTGGCCCTGCTCCGACTGAAGCATCCAGACGCATCTTTTGAGGATCAAATTTTAGACTCGCACTAAATGAGTAAGGTTGGATTGCAATATCCGCAGCAAACTCATAGTAATCTTTTCCATCTTTATCAACGTTCTTTATTGGGTTATTACCTGCATAAGAATAAGTGTTGAAACGTTGCGGATCACGGAAGTAGTCAGGTAATGGGATTGCAGCATCTTCATCCATTCTTTTCCAATTTCCAATCTCTAGTGCTACTGGATCTTGTGAACTAAATCTTCCACTCTGCCCGTCGTAATACCTTGCACCCATATAACTCAAATTTGTTTCATCGTCATAATCATGTCCAGTAAAGCGCTTACCTTGAACAATCTCGTCGTACTGCTCATCAATACGAGAGTCACCAAATGGATAATACGACAAGAGTTGATGTATGTACCCGTTTTCTCCAGTTACCACATTTGTTGAATTAAGATGATCAAGGTGATTGTAATATATTTTTGGTGCAGGGGTATCAGTCTCTATAGTAGCAACTAACATATCATTAAGATAAATATGTTTAGTGGTTGTTGCTCCTCTTACCTCATAGAGTGAGGATGGATAAATTGTTGTCGTTGTACCATTGTCTTTTAGGACTCGTTGTCCAGAATGGTCGTAGCCATAATCTACAACCACACCTCCTTCAGAAGATTGTATTAGTTCGTTTCTGTAATTCCACGTATTAGTTAATACTGATCCGATGTCCGTCAAGTTTCCATTATTGTCGTAACTATATGTAGTTCCTGATACATCAGTAGCAGCATGTGGATTTGCATAATTAGTCTCACTGTATGTATAAGACCCTTGATCAGATTTATTTAGAATATTTCCAACTGCGCTATAGGTATATGTTCTAGAATACGGACTTGTACTTGCCATTGTTGTTGAAGCGGTAGTCAGTCGATAAAGATCATCATAAGCATATGTAGTAGTCGCTCCAGTGTCTGTCCCTGATACATCAACCATCTGAACTATATTCCCAACTGAGTCATACTCATAGGTGAGATTTTGAGGCATTTCCGAAGCTGTTGGAAAAGTTGGAGATCCTCCTGATCCGGTTGACGGACGTAATGCGAGGGTAGCAACGTTGCTTTCAGCAAGAGTGTTTGCAAAAGAATTGAGCCAGTCACCTGGACCTCCTAGGTCAAATAACTGGTTTCTGTCAATCAGCACAGTACAACAATATTTAAAATTTGTCTAGCTGGCTGTATGGGACGATGTTAGAACTCTATTGTGTGTTGGATAAACTAAAGCCCAACCGCGTAATGCGATTGGGCTCAGTGAGATCAGGCTATCTTTTGTTCATTGCCAGACGGTAATGAGAGAACAACCTTCAGGAAGACCAACTTCTTATCAAAGAGAAACTGTGGCTTTCTTCCGAAGATTTCTTCTGCATAGAGGGCTTCAGCCATCATCTGCGCTGAAAGCAATGATTCCATCTGGTCACCAGCATTTTCAGTTTTAAACATCGCCATGCCGACACGAAAGTCCTCTACAGTCGCAGTTGGATGTTCATCAGCCAAGCTTTGCTCATGATACGAGGAATGGTCTGAATACCAGACACAAGTACCCCATTGTTTTTGTGGACCAGAAGAATACTGAACCTCAAGTTCTTCAAGTCGATAGCCAAGTGAAATAAGATCACTTAAGGCTTCTCGTTCAAAACTATTCTTATTTAGATCAGCATTGACGCGAAAATAATCTATAGTCTTAACAACCTTAGATCCGAAATACTTTTCAGTAACCGAATCATCAAGGAGTGCAACTGTTTCTGAAAATGCACTGAGCCACAAAGTATTGCCTGTGATCCGTTCAATACTTTTAATTGTAACTTTGCAATCAACAGCATCCTGTTCGTTTTGACAAGTATTAGCAGCTCGAATTTCCTGTTGCATTTCTGCGACATTATTTTCACTTAACATGTTCAGTCTCCATTGGTTTCAATCTACCCAAAAAATAGCACGTCACTATAGTGTGTCAATAGATTGCTGGCGGTATGGGACGATGTTCGAACTTTATTACTCACCAATAATCAGTAGAGAGCCATTATCAACATCGACACATGTTGATGAATGAAGGGCGTACATAAAATCTTTTTCCGGGAACCAGCCTTGCCTAGTTCCCTTTCCAGGATTATTAATATGGAGAAACCCTTTCTTGTACCCAGAAACAACAACAAAATGAAACCCTCCTTCATTTTTTCCGAGAGCCCGTCCATACAATAGTGCTATCACTAACTTGTTTTTATCCAAAGCTTTTCTGATATGCTCTATTCCCGGGATTTCAATTTTAGCTTTTCCGCCATTATCAACAAAGCTTCTAAAGAGCGCCAAAGCAACACTTTGCTTTGGCTTTTTGTTTTCTATTTTTTTAAGATGAGAAGTCAACGCACCCTTTTTCTTCATTTCTTTTCTATCTTCCTGGGTGAATAGGAGAGGATTCGCTGTCACTAATTCAACTTTTAAGTTTTCATTAAGAGCAACTAAACCATTATCGTATATGTACGTGCCGCCAGGCTGATAGGACATTCCCGCAATAATTTCTGTAAGCTTTTTGAAATTTCCAAAATGCTTCAAGACCATCTGTACACAGACAGGACCGCAATCTTGTGATTTATTCTTCTGGAAGAATATTTCAATATCAATCTTTTTCATTCTCTAAGTATACCAAAAGTTCTACATCCCCGACGGGTATAGAAAAATTGCATTGATAAATATAGCTACCTTAATTGACTGGGCTGTCTGGGATGATGTTAGAACTTTATTACGTAAATAAAAAGCCGCCCAACCGACTCTTTAAAGTGGCTGACGACTCATTGGGTGTCGTTTGAAATGATTACTTGCCAAGCATTTCTGTACTGAAATCATCCCGCGTCAGCAGTTTGAAGACAGTTTCGAAAGTTTTGACATCTGGACAATCCACGGATATGTCAGCCTGACGCCAGGTTTTGCCAGTACCGGAGTTATGGAACCAGCGAATGACGATGACTGCACTCTCGTGCTCGTAAATACCGCCCTTCACTTTCTCTTCACTGAACCTCTCATCCTGACCCCAATCAAACGAAATTCGCTCGATAGTGACACCTTTCTACACACAAACTTCCAAAGCCGTAACCATTGAAATAATACCTGTGGCCTATTAGTATACAAAAAAATCCCTCGGGCGCGCGAAGCGTCCGAGGGTTAAACAGTTCGGGAAACTGTTTTACGAGACTGACTAGTATTTTGAAAAAATGCTGACAGTCTGTACAGATCCTGCTGTAAGGATCAAAGGGTCTAAGGTCAAAATACTGAGAGTCAAGCAGTCTGTTGCTGGACCACCAAGCGAAGGCGAAAGTCCGCGTCCCAGACGTAGGCGTAGGCAAAGCGGCGCACGCGAGCCCTGAGCTCGCCGTCAACCACGAAGACGCTAGCGACGAACAGCTCACCTTTCACTTCAAACAAGAAGAATGTTCCGTATCCTTCTTGCCGAAGCGAGTCACGATGCGAGCGACAGAACTCTTCAATCTGCCCTTGTGTTAGGCAGAGCTTACTCGGATCGCCGTGCGAACCAAACAGAGTTTGGAAATTGCCGTTGCGGGTCATTTCGTGCACGTCGACTTTGGTCTCGGCGGTGTCTTCGCCTCCGACATCCGTGCCCCAGTTTTTGAAGTCACCATCGAGCCAGCCTGTGAAGACACCTATGGCTTTGGCAAGGGTGGCGTCGCCTTTGGTCGGGGCAAGCGTGATGGTTTCGAGGTGACGGAGGTATGGCTTCGGAGTTTCTTCCGGGACAAGCTCGGCCAGAAACTTTTTCAACGCGATAGGGTTGTCGATCCAACCCTGTTTCACATCAACTGTCATTTCTGGCACATTTTCAAACATACGTGCCCAGAACTTCCTATCTTGCTTATCCATGATGGTTTTTCCTCTCGGTTTTCATCATTTGCTAGAGGGATCTCAAGACTTTGAGTTTACCATAGCTCCAAATCAGCAATATTGCGAACTTGGAGCTATGGTAAATATAGAAAGAACATCGTTATGTATAATAACATATTTATATTAAAAGTCAATGATTTGTTTTGCCATGTTATTTAACTGCTTGCTTAATATGCCAGACAAGACGTTCGTATTGCAGGGAAAATGGTGTCAGGGGAAAATGGTGTCAGGTACCTTTCTTTCACGTGCAACGCTTTTCTTAGAAAAGCTGCACCCTGTCCGATAGCTTGAAATGAAAATACTCCCCTTTCAGGGAGTATTATCTCAAGCTGGAGGTCTGGGATGATGTTCGAACTTTTATTACAGAGTTTTAACAAAATTTATGAAATCATCTTCAGAGTCATTCTCTACTATTTTTCTGAAAGTGCCTTGTCCAAATGTATAATCTAGCAAACGGCCAATCTCTAGTAAATTCCCCGTAAAGGCTCCATTTACGAAAACTCTATACACCTCGTCAGTATTATCATAAATTTCTGGATTCTTTTCATATATTTTTGTTGTCAGAATATCAAGAGCCTCTCGCTCTTTTTTATACGTGAATGCAAAAGATTCTATCTGTGGCGAACCATCATCGTTTCTACCAGTTATTTGTGAAAATACAGTCTCAGGGTCAAACTCACTTTCTACAGTAGTCATTTTTACTTCTGCATACTCTGTATTCACGGCATTTGTTTTAGCTATCTCTGCCTGCAGTTGTTCAGCGACAACAGAAGTACTCATTGCTTCCATTGTAAGATTTTCAGTTACAGCTTCGTTTATATTTCGAAGTTGCTGAACTTTCCCATCGCGGGAATCTACACTTAGTCCTACTCTATAATCACTCAATGTATTATCAGTAGTTATTTGAGCAGCTTGGTACGTATTAAAATGAATCATTTCGTGAATTAAATGATAGACGAAGTATAAAGATGATTCTTCTTCAGGATACCGAATTCCTTGACTCGTCAAATTAAATGAAGCTCCAGCACCCGGCATATGTTTATCCCACTCTTCCCTTTTTATAATATGAACATTTTTTTCAGGCACGCCATTTGCCTCAATACCATATTTAGAAAGCATGGCAGTAACTGCTTCGTTCGCAATATGGATACACCTTGAAATCTCAGCAGTCTTTTCTACTTCTATTTCAGCAAGTTCAGTATCGTCCTGAGACTCGTATGTATCTTTCAAATCAGCCAAAGCCTCTTCTCTTTGTGAAGAAGTACCACCAACCACCCGTTCAAGTGAAAATTTTTCAGACATAGTACATAAAGTATACCAAAAGTTCTACATCCCCGACGGGTATAGAAAAAAGACATTGAAAAATATAGCTAAATTAATTGGCTGGCGGACAGGGATATTCGATCCTTACAGGATCAGTACACCTTTTGGACATATTCTCCCTTTGGTCGAATCTGTCTCAAAAGCTTTTCGATTCCCTGTCCGCCGAGCAACGGCAAAGGCCCAAAGTGTATACACACTTTGGGCCTGCCGATTGCTGGCGGTGTGGGACGATGTTCGAACTCATTGTGTTCTCAGTAAAATGCTATAATGGCTATAAATCAGCACTATTTATAGAATAGTCAGTGTCGAGCTGAGTACCAGAACAATAAACATAATACTTATGGCGAAATACATCTTAAACAAAAGAATGCAAGGGTCCAAAAGTGGCAAAAATTTTGAAGTTCACAATGAAGAAACGTGTGGACATCTTCCAGATCCAGTCAATAGACTAGATTTAGGGATGCATCCTGATTGTCACAGTGCAAAGGCTCATGCTAAGAGCAAGTATCCAAAGAATGCAAAGGATATCGACGGCTGTTTCTACTGTTCGAACCCTTGTCACACAGAATAGGCCAACTGATAAAGAGACTGGTATATGTAGAGTCCGCGGAGTAAGAGAAACGATTGAGTTACTGCCACACACCAAGTGACGACAGAAAGGTCTCGCCTTTCAATAAAGACCAACCATACAATATGGTTGGTCTTTAATTTATTCTCTTGTACATCCGACTTTTGTCACCCCATCATACTTAGTTTTGTATCCTGAGTCACAATACCAATCTGAACCTGAGTAACCTAGTGAAGCATTCGATGGAATCTTGATTTTAGTACATCCGACTTTTGTCACCCCATCATACTTAGTTTTGTATCCTGAGTCACAATACCAATCTGAACCTGAGTAACCTAGTGAAGCATTCGATGGAATCTTGATTTTAGTACATCCGACTTTTGTCACCCCATCATACTTAGTTTTGTATCCTGAGTCACAATACCAACTATCACTGTATGTACTTTTAGTAGCATTCTTGGGAACACCAACTTTTGGAGTTACTTTCTTAGTCTCTACAACTGGAGCTGGAGCTGTTACGGTTTTAACAACAGGCTTATTAATAGTGGTCTTACTGAACACTTCATTTATTTTAGCTTGAGTCCTCGGGCCAACCTGACCATATCCTGTAGTTGCAGGAGTTCCATACGATACAATTCCGTATTTTAATTGAAAACGCTGAACTGCTTTTTCAGTTAATGACCCATAGTATCCGCTCACAATTCCTTCGGGATATAAGCTTCTATCTTTAGCTAACTTCTGCTGTATATCTCTCACACCAGAACTAGTCACACCTTTTTTTGGATATACACTATAAGAAGTACTATATGAGCTACCACTACTACCTGACTCATAAATAGCCTTCCCTTCATAATAATCAGGGTCAGTTATATATGTAGGAGTATCCCAAGTAGACCCACGTGTACCATATGTTTTATTGTATAAACCTTGACTAGGTTTATACCCATAATTATCATACTTAACACCATTAGGTTCACTTCTAACATGTGGCCTCACATAAGTGCCATCACTTCGATAGTATCCTTTTACTGAAACGTAAGCATCTACAAAACCTGCAGGCATAACTAACGTAAGGATAACTACGAATATTATCAACAGGTTGGATATTTTATTCATTAAATTCACTATACTCCTAAATATCTACTTTACAACATTTCCATAAGACGAATCGATTCTTCTTCAAACGAAGTGCCAACATTTACCCTCTCGAGCTTAACACCAACTTTTATATACAATTCGTTAACAAACTTATCACGCTGTTGCATCTTCTCTGAGTTATGTGAATTACCGTCTAGTTCAATTGCAAGAACAATCTTATTTTCAACTAAATCCCAAATCAGATAATCAATATGCTTTGCACGTATCTTGTTCCACCAAGTTCTATTTCCTCTATCTTGGTGGTCTACATCAATAAAGTCTCCTAACCTTACTTTTGGAAAAATGGTATAGCGATGTGCATCAATATGAGAATTTAAAATATTAAAAAACTGCTGTTCAGACTGGCTAAAGAAGTATTTTTTAGCATGATACGGAAGATATTGTTTCTTTTCTAAAACTACAGACTTCACAACACCACCAGCTTTAAAATTTTTAATAGACCAATATACAACAAACACAATCGCGCCAAAAACAATTAAGCCACTCATAACAAAGAGATAATTAATAACATAGTGCTAACTATAGTATGTAGAACTATAGTCATCAACTCACTACTCTGTATAGTAATGAGTTCAGCTATACAAAAGAGATTTGGAAAGAGAGTTCGACAACTCAGGCATGAACGGGATATCTCTCAAGAAAAACTTGGTGAATTGGCAAAAGTACATCGTACTTATGTGGGAATGATTGAACGAGGAGAAAAGAACATCACACTTACTAATATTGAAAAGTTTGCAAAAGCTCTTAAAGTTGATATAAAGTCACTCCTGTAGATATCTCACTTTTGAGCTGTCTTTAGGTATTACAATAGAAAGAGCCCCAAAGGGCCCTTTCTAACAATTTGAAATTGAGCTACTAGTTCGCGCTATCGGCTCTTTTTCTTTTTACGGTTTACGTTATGCCGTAAATGGGGTCAGCCACCATTTTTAGGTCTGCCCACTCCCTTAAGTACTTGTTCTATTTTAAATTTCTTCACAATCTTAAATACCCAAGTATCCGCGCCATACGGTATACTCTTTTCTTCTGAACGCTCAAGTGATTCTTCTTCTGATTCAGTCAAAACTTCATTTAGTAAAGACAGGTATTTTTTAGGAATATCAATAGGCCATTTTCCTAGTACTGTCTTCTGTTTCAAGGTTCCTTTTTCCCTTCTCCACCCACATCTACCTATTAATCCTTGGCATACCTTGAGTCTAACATAAATGGTGGCTGACCCCATTTACCCTTTTATTATTTACTAAAATAGGTTCCAATATGTAAATACTACTGTTCAATCACAACGTACTCCCCTTCTTTTACAGCATGAATTGGTAAACTAGCATCACCATAGCCCTCAAGCTCTTTAAGTGCTTCTTCCCAGTCAATTGGGCCTCGTGGGTCATCTCCTCCATATGCTGATTTAAAATGTGCCAAATAACGGATAGGTAAAATTCCTAGACCATCCATAGTCTTTCTCCAGTCACATGTCCAAAAATGAGTAGATACTGCATGTGAACTTGCAGAGTTAGTTGCAATTACTTTCCCATCCCATATTTTAGGTAAATCGAATTGACGTAGCCAATATTGCAGTAAGTGGTCGTCTCCTCCATGAATGTACATTGCATCACAATTCTTTATCTGTTCTTCAAACGTATCAGGGAATGCGAGTTCAAAAACTGGACTCACTCCTTCCGGAAAGAAATTAGTACGTGTTTTATCATTTTCAAATTTTTCTTCCCAGTCTTCTCGCGGGATAGCAAAACAACAGATTAATAACCTCGGTTGATTACCAAGCCCTTTAACCATTTCTCCAAAGAATTTAGTAGCTAAATCTGGGTAGTCACCAACACTGCCTGAATTGAGTATGTATTTTGTCATAGCGTCAGTATATCAAAAATGTGACTGTCTGGAACGTTGATAGGATTATATTGCACTCAGAATCTCTGCTTTAGTAGCAGATTCAATTATTTCCTTCTTTTCTTCGTGTCCAAGTTCCTTAATCTCCTTCTCCCTACTGATAGCACTTTTTCTGTCTGGGAATCTTTCAAGGTGTTGTAAAAATACAGGACGTCGTGCTTTTGTGTATTTGGCACCCTTCCAAAAACCTACACCGTTGTGCTGATTAATCCGTTTCCTAATATTGTTTGTTTGCCCTGTATAGTAGTGTCCATCACGACAAATTAGTATGTACACGTAATATTTCATTTATAAATTATAACTTACACGGTTTGTTACTCTGCAAAAACCGAGGTAGTTAATTACACAAATTTATGTGTAAATATTTTCTAACAATAATCTAATTTTTATTGCTGCACCCTCAACATCATCTACATATGACTGAAACGAATAAGAGTGTTGCGCACTGTCAATAATAGACTTATACGCAATTAGACCAGAATAAATTTTCTTTTCACTAAGTAAAGATTCAATTTTTCCAAGCAATTCCTTAGTGTCCATGAATTCACCATTAGTAAGTCTGATTTCAGATTCTCTATCTATCGACTGAAATTTTCTCACAATACACAGAGGAACTATTCTTCTTAAAATTAACATTGAAGCGATTAATCTGTTGTTTGAGTAGTTAAAATTAAAATCCTCTGCCAAAACTGCTACATCCTGAGGTAGTTTTTCAAGTATTTCCTGAGGAAAAATATTCGAGCTAGTAGACATTGACGCACCTTTTTTTACATCCAATTTAGCTAAATGACTCGATAAACCACTTCTGACAGCATTTAAAATTTTATGTAAGTACACCTCTGGTACCACTAAGGTGAACTTCGTATTAAAATCAACTGATTCTCCGAGCTCACTTTGTAAACTTTGCGGGTAAGGAATCTCAAAAGATGTTTTATCGGAATCCGATAAAAGTGATTCTATTTCAAATATCGATTGATTCACACCACGCTTTGACAGTTTTGTTTGTATATCCGAATTAGAATGTATAAATGGAATCCATCCATTTACAGGATTCCATCCTTTCGGTTCACCTTCAATAATCCTATATTTAGGAACTTCACCATCTTTTGAATACCCTTCTGCTTCATTTTTTAACCATTCCAAAAACACATCGTCTTCAGAGTCTTTCAATAAATGTCTAGCTCTCATAATTAACTCAGACACTTTCGAGTCAGAGTTAAACACATCTTTTATTAGTAGTTCTAAATCTGTAATCATGTCTGTATTATAACAAATTTGACAATTTCTCCATCTGCACCATAATGGAGACAGTACAGATGTTTAACAACGTCCTCAAAAATCAAAGCTAAAGGTCCATCAAACCTGGCAGGTGAGCATCGTCAGCCTGAATTCCAGTACCCACTAAATATATAAAAGTGGGACATTATAGAAAAACGCAACCACGCGTCTTTTTTTGTGTTTGATGTTTGTGCTGACAATCTATGTCAGTCAATTTTCCTAAAGCGTTAATAGAAGAATATAAAAATGAACTGTATACAACATACGGTGTTTTAGTCGATGATGCTGACGCCCAACTACAATTATTAACACTTACTCGTAGCATGTTTCCAACCGTTACTACTGGTAGCGAAGCCCAAAGCAGAGAACAAGGTGCAAGTGAGGCACTTTAGTGCCGGCTTGTACCGGTTCGCTTTTGGCTACGATGGCAGTCGTATCGATTGGAATAAAGTCGGGATAGTATTGCCCCGACTTCGGGACAAGATATAAATTAATTATGATTGAAAAAGGTTCAAAAAACAGAAGGTTTTGCTTTACTGTAAATAACTATACTGAAACAGATTTAAAGGAATTTCATTTACTTGCTGAATCTTTGGGTAAGCATCGGTATATCTGTTATGGGCTTGAAGTTGCCCCTACTACTGGCACTAAGCATATTCAGGGGTATATTGAAACAAATGATGCACAACGTTTTACCTTTCTACATAACTATTTCGACTTTAACAGAAATGACAAGTTGAATAAATTTCATATTGATATTGCTAACGGAACTGCTGAACAAAACAAAAAATATGTTTCAAAAGAGGGTGAGTTTTTTGAATTTGGAGAACCCACAAAACAAGGTGCTAGAAATGATTTGAAGGAAATTAAAGAAGCAATCAAAGAGAATCCTAAAGATATAAAGGGTGTTATAGACGAATATGGAAATAACTATCAGCAACTCAAGTATGCTGAAGCACTTCCAAAATATTATCTTGATAACCGTAACCCAGACACTCCCCCAACTGTGTATTGGATATTCGGCTCAACAGGTGTCGGTAAAACAAGACTAGTAGCTCAGACATTTGCTGATACTTGTCACGTTTCTACATACAAGTGGCTTGGTACGGATTACAACCAGAATGAGTGTTTCTTACTCGATGACTTTAGGGAGTTTGATTTACCTTTCAACATTGTTCTTAAAATCTCTGATAGGTATCCATTCACACTCGAGTTCAAGGGTAGTCAGATTCCATTAAACTCCCCTTTTATCATTTTCACATCACCTAAAAGTATTGAACAAACATTTACTGAAACACCTGAAGACCTAAAACAACTCAACCGAAGATTGATTCAAATCAACTTAGACAGTGTAGAGGATGTTAGTAAAATCGACCTTCGTAATCTAGATGAAAAATACATTTACCGTGGCGTCAATAACGATGATGACGATTTTTAATGCATAATGAAAATAATATGAAAAAATTTATTCTCTACATCCGTAAATCATCTGAAAGTGCTGACCGACAAATTATGTCACTTAGTGCCCAAGAGTCTGAAATGACGCGTATTGCACAACGTGATGATTTGAACGTGGTTGAGATAATCAGAGAATCCCACTCAGCTAAAACAACTGGTCAGCGTCCTGAATACAACCGTATGATTAAAGGAATCAAGTCTGGTAAGTACAACGCTATCCTCACATGGTCTCCAGACCGTATCTCTCGTAATGCTGGTGACTTAGCAATGATTGTTGACCTCATGGATGCAGGCAAGCTTGAATGTGTTCAGACATACTCCCAACTCTTCATAAATGAAGGAACAAGTAAGTTCATGTTCCAAATGCTTGGCTCTCAGGCTAAATTAGAAAACGACCAAAAGAGTGAAAACGTAAAGCGAGGTAACCGAGAGAAACTAAAGCATGGTGATTGGATTAACTCTGCATCATTTGGATACCTTAACGATAAGGCAACTACGAAAATAGTTATAGACCCAGAACGAGCACCATACGTATCACAGATATTTGAACTTTATTCGACAGGATTATACAGCCTTCAGGGCATATCTTCTTTACTGTTTGAAAAAGGGCTTCGCACTAAAGGTGGAAATAAGGTACATACTTCACAAATCCATAAAATCATAAACAAAACTTTCTACTACGGTGTAATGGAATCAAATGGTAAATTCTATCAAGGTAACCATGAACCACTCGTATCTCAAAAAGTATTCGAACAATGCCAGATAATTTCAGGCAACAAATCTAGACCACGAGCTAAAACTAAAGGCTTCACCCTCTCTGGTTTTATTAAATCTGAGAAATGTGGATGCGCTATCACTGCTGAACTCAAGAAAGAGAAATACATCTACTACCATTGCACTAACGGAAAAGGTATTTGCGATCAGAAATCATATAACACCAATGAGAAAGTCCTGCACGACTCTATTGCTAAAGACATGGAGAAACTTACTATCAGTCCTAAAATGGTAGATATTGTATACAAGGCAAAACTTGAAGAACTAGAACAGACTGACAGCTTCCACAACCACACTCTAGACACCACTCGTAAGGCACTAAATTCCCTCTCTCAGAACAAATCGCGCCTGATTGATACTTTCACTGCTGGAGACATAGATGAAGACCTCTACAGGGAGAAACTGACTGCGTTGGATAATAAGAAAGTAAACCTAGCAAAACAAATCCAAGAAATAGAACAAAATAACCCTGACCCGTTAGCAACTATCGAACTCACCTATAAACGATTTAAACAAGGCTATACAATGTCTAAACGCTATTCTGGTGCCTCCCCAGACGAAAAACGAATTATCCTCTCAGAAGCACTATCGAACTCTACCCTCCTTGATAGAAATATGGCTAACATACAGTACAAAAGCCCTTACGATGTACTCGCAAGGACCCCTGTAAATGCTTCTTTTTCTCAACTGCTGGCGGACAGGGAATCGAACCCCGATTTACGGTACCAGAAACCGTCGTCCTACCGTTAGACGATCCGCCATTTTTTCTCTAAGATCGACTAACGGTGGGACGAAGTCCTCCTGTCAAACAAGCGAGGGTCGCGAGAAAGTTTACTTTCTCATGACCGAGCGCGTGCAGACAGAAAGCTTTGCTTACCGTTAGACGATCCGCCAAGATCGTTGTTGTTTTCTTCACTGTTACATTCAGGCCAGAAACCGCGTCCTGCCGTTAAATAGTTCGTCGGGATTATTCTTCTGAACGTGGCCTACATATTGCCATATTCACAGTGAGAATCAAGTTATTTATTAAACTCTTCTGGGGTAATCAATGTAAGAAACTGCCACGGGCAGGTACCTGAGGGTGCATCGGGATTGAATTGTATGTGCACAACACTTGTATTTAGTATTTTCTTCTTAAATGCCACCATATGAATGAAGCGTAAAATGGACATTGATTTTTCAGCACACACTAAGTGAATAAACATATCAATAAAAATTGAATGGGACACAATAGCTATAGAGTTCCCTTTGCATTCCATTATCATGTCTTTAGCATCATGTACACGGTTGCGTACTGCGAACATATTTTCAGCACCATCATCATCCCAATCATCACTCAATCGATGAAGAAATAAATTACCCATGTAACGGAATGTTCCTAACGACATGTGTGGTGTGCCGTACAAGTATGTTGGGCGGACAGTCTCATGTACCGATGTATCGATTGTGTATGGTAAGTCAATCGCTTCACTGATAGCCATTACTGTCTGTCGTGCACGTGTAAAAGGACTGGTCACCAGTTCATCAATATCCAATGTTTTCACAAACTTTGCCACTACTTTCGCTTGCTCCTTCCCTTTTTCAGAGAGAGGTTCATCGTAGTTTTGATGAATATGTCTACCATTCATCACCGTTTGTCCGTGTCGAACAAAATAAATATTTTTCATATTTATTCCTTGTTACAGATATCAATCACTGCCATTTCCAAAGGTAGGTGTGAAAGCTGTGTCTTCCCCGCTCCTTCAGCGGCAGTCAGTAAATGCATTAGTGCATGCGAGTTAATCGGAGAGGGTGTTGTGTCGGCAATAGTTTTTAACTGTGTTTGATCTGCTTCGCTGAATTGGGAAAGGAGCGTCGCTTCTTTTCCAGGCATATTCCGTAACAACATCACTGCACGTACTCGTTCAAGGAGTAAGCGAGTAAATATCTTCATGTCACCATGACTATCTACTACTGTACCAATAGCAGTAAGTGCCTTTTCTACATCCTTTTCATTGAGACCATCAAGCAAGTCAGCCATGATAGAACTTTTTGGGGCACCTATAATCTCTGCTACTTCGTCGGCAGTACCAATCTCATCTCCCGAAGAAAGTATGACCTTCTGTGTCACTCCAAGAGCATCTCTAAAAGAACCATCTGCTGCAATTGCAATCAAATCCGCAGCAGCAGGGTTCAAAGTAAATCCTTCTTTTTTTGCGATGTCGGTGACAATTTTGGATAACACTGGGCGGCTCGGGCTGTGCATACGAAAGACTTGGCAACGTGAGAGGATTGTGTCCAATAGCTTCTCTTCTTCGGTAGTTGCAAGGATAAAAATTACGTGTGAAGGAGGCTCCTCAAGAGTTTTTAGGAGTGCGTTGAAGGCTTCTTTGGTGAGCATGTGCACCTCATCAATAATGTACACCTTTCGTTCTGATTCATACGGAAGAGTGTGCACCGCCTCACGGAGCTCACGAATGTCATCAATACCTCGGTTACTTGCAGCATCAATTTCATAGAGATCGACGTCAGAAACTCCAATTTCTTTTGCAAAAATACGTGCGAGTGTTGTCTTCCCTGTTCCCCGTGTACCTGAAAAGAGGATTGCGTGTGGAATGGTATTTTTAGCAATAGCCCCTTCAAGAACCTTCACGATATGATCCTGATCACGTACATCATTAAAGGAAGTCGGACGGTGCTTTCGATACAGTGCTACATGTTCAGACATAGAAAATTGTGAGACTAATATAAATAAGTATCAGTAGTATAGCAAAAACTTGAGTTATTTAATCCATCTGCTATGTTAATCAATAGAAATTGAACCTAAGGATACTCCAATGAACGGATATATGCCGACTATTCATCTTATGCAACCGGAGCACACATCTGCTGTTTGCAAGCTTCTTAAAGAACTTGCTGATTACCATGAGCAAAAAATCTCGGTGGATCCCGCAAAACTCAAGAAAAGTCTTGGTCATACGTCTGGTCTCGCTGGTTTTGTGGCAGTGGACCATGTGGGTGATGTTGTAGGGTTTTGCTTATTATTTCCAATATTCAGCAGCAACTTCACCCGCTGGTCAACAGAACTTCATGACCTGTACATTAGCGATGAATACCGAAAAATGGGTCTGGCAACACAGATGTTAAATGAAGTTGCAAAATGGTCACAGGATGAAGACCAGCCACTTATCTATCTTGACGTCGTAAACTGGAACTCATCAGCACTCAAACTATACGAGAAACTTGGTGGAGAAATTCTTTCAACAACCACAAGTATACGTGGTGACACCTGGTACCGCATGGTACTAGAAGTAGAAAATATTCTCTAACCAATCCATAACCAACCATGGCGAGCACTAATGTGCTCGTTTTCATTTATATGTCACCGAATTCTGTACGTATGTGCGAAGGAGTTCCATATCAGTCTGAAGTCCATCACTATCAAGTAATACGTACCCGATGGTACGAATGTTGCCAGACTGTAACGTTTCATCAAAAAATGCCACTGTTGTACGATTTGCTGCATATGTGTACCCATGCTTACCGCCTCTATATCCCTCATCGTGTACAAAGGGGTTGTTATTCATCCAAGCATTTACGTGGTTTAAATACGTTTTAAGCTGGGTGATATCAAAAATATGAGGATATTGAGTGTATAACGTCGCCACAAGATTTCCAAGCTCATATGCTGTAGAGACGTTTCCATCATCTAACCCTGAAGCATCAGTAAAGTGTGTGTCGAGTAAATAATGCTTTCGTGCATACGTATTCATACTATCAACAAGAGGTACTGGTGATACACGTTGCATAACCACTGAGGCATCATTGGAAGACTCAAGTAACGCAGGGAAAAGTAATTCTTTATTCAAATATTGTTGCCCATTCTTTAAACGTCCAGAACGTCCTTCAGTATCGATATCAGCCCATGTGATAGTAGCAACATCAGTGGCAGTAGCATGCTCTAAAAAAAGAGCTGCGCTTATAAGCTTTGTAACTGAGGCAATGGGATGAATTGAATTTTCATTACGGGTAAAAATTTCCATCCCGCTTTGGAGGTCAAAGACATAGATTGCATCAGCGGAAACAGTACTGAGCATTCCTCCCGTAACAACGACTGCAGGTTGATGGCGGGAAGATTCTTGAGCAACACCAACTACCACTAAGAAAAGTCCCGTTATCAAAACAACAAACAAAAAAGATGCCAGGGAGATGTTTCTAAACTTGCGGAGCATCTATATATGATAACGCGCTGAAGACCAAAGGTCTTCAGCGCGTTATCATCGTCTGTGTATATGCTATTTCTTTTTAGCAACCTTTGTAACTGTTTTTTTCACTACTTTTTTTGCCGGGGCCTTTTTTACTGCTTTCTTTGCCACTGTTTTTTTAGCAGGAGCCTTTTTCACTACAGTTTTTCGCTTTGCGACTTTCTTTGCAATTTGTTCAATAGTCATAACTTTTGCTGTGCCACTTGCCACTAAGTCTTCCCAATTGTCTACCATCTCTGATTTAAATTCGGACAAATCTTTCTTTGAAAGCGATTGCGCCTTACTATATGTTTCTACTACACCATTTACCAAATCATGAAACTCATCTTCGGTAATTTCTTTTGCATTTTCAAGTGTCTCAAGTACTTCAGCTTTTGCACGCAAAATGCCACTTTTTACTTTTTTACGGTTATCTGGTGCATCTTTAGAGCCATAGAGAAAATACGCTCCGGCTGCTGCAACTGCTGCAGTAGTCAGGCCTACGCCAATACCAAGCTTCTGTGCATCTGAAACAACAATCTTTTTTCCTGTTTTTTTCTTAGCCATGTATGTCTATATATTAAATCCTAATCATCTTCCCTTCTACCACGAGCGCCACCAGTTGGCATAAAACCCATGATGAAACTTATAAGTCTTGCTGGATTGAATGATGTACGAATATTTTCGATATCGCCAGCAATCACTTCAGTACCCTCTTCAACTCGGTCAACGATACGTCGAACTGTCTTAAGTATTTTAATCACTTGATAGACTGCGAGACAAAGCAATACCGTAAATACAATTACTGCAATGCTCGTAATGAAAAAGAATATATTTGCTTGTAAGATTTCAGTCATACGTACATTGTATCAGTATTCTCAATTATTGATTACTGGTTGCAAGAAATTCGTGGATAATTGACTCCACTTCTGTTGAGGAATCACATTGCATGAGTGCTGCTCGCAGATGAGATGCGTCAGGAAAGCCATTAACGTACGCTTTGTAGTGCTTCTTCATGACTGAAAAGTTTTTAAATGAAAGTAATTCTTCAAAAAGTTTTGTGTGTTCAACTAAAACACGTAATCGTTCTTCAAGGGTCACATATGAAATAGTTGTATCCGTAGTATCTTCAGTAATAAGTGTTTCTCGATTAACACCGTGAGTTGGTAACGCGGTCAGACGTGTCGGAAGTTGTGTGGTTGGGTTAAAAAACCATGGATTTCCGAACAATGCTCGGCCAATCATAACCCCATCTGCACCACTTTGTGATGCTTTGTCTTTGGCGTCTGCCAAAGACAAAGCATCACCATTACCAAGTATCAATGTCTCACTTCCCAATTCATCGCGAATCTCCACAACTCGTGCAATCCGATCCCACTGTGCTGGTACCTTCGACATCTCCTCCCGTGTACGTCCGTGCACAGTGAGCGCTACCGGATTCTCAGAAAGAAGTTCAGGTATCCAACGTTCAAGTTCATCCTTATGGTACCCAATACGTGTTTTTACACTCACAGGAATACCTCCCGCCTCATCTGATTTACATCCGCGCTTCGCGGCTCGTATGACCGCCTTTGCATTTTCTGGGTTCTTAATCATTGCTGAGCCACACCCTTGTTTTTCAATAGATTTGTCAGGACACCCCATGTTGATATCTACCCCGTCAAACCCAAGTTCAAGACACAACGCACATGCCTTCTCCATATATTCTTCACTTGAACTAAAAAGCTGTGCGACTATTGGTCGTTCCTCTTCAGAATAAATAAGATCTGCCATAAGTTTCACCTTCCCTTCAGGCGTCGCGCGAATGAGACCGTCAGCTGCAACAAATTCAGTCCACATCACGTCAGGGCCTCCCATAGTACCGTCCGCACGTTCATGCGCTGAGTATTTTGCAATCATACGTCGAAAAGGCGCATCGGTGACATCCGCCATCGGTGCGACAACAAAAAATGGTTTTTGCAAGTCTTTCCAGAAATTCATATGGACATTTTTAAAAGTTTCAGTATAGTACAGGTTAGTATAAATACCGCAACAACGAGGTGAGTGAAATGAGAGACGAAAAGTTGGCGATTGCCCATGTAGGCATTATTACCTTTTTGCTTGGAGTGATAATGCATGATCTGCTGATTATTCTAATAATTATGAGTGGGTATCCCTTCTGGGGATTTATAGCAAAGCTTGTGCAACTGCATTTTTGGATTCAGGCACTTTTTGCTATTCCACATCTGCTTAATGAACCCAAGATTGATTCATATTTCCATTACGTGAGGAGAGTCAATTTTATAAAAAAATAAGCCGCCACGGAAGGGAGCAGTCAGAATCTGCTACCCTAGTGACGGTTTTTCTGTTTTTACCGGTCACATCAACAACAAATCATTTAACTAGTAATGCCAACATTACTAGTTAGGTGAGAATGAATCATTCCACAGAAATATCTGAACTTGTAGCTACCACTGCGCTTTCCTCCTTCTCATTCAAAAAAATCTTATCACCGAAGCGTAAGTCAACATACTGAAATGCCCCATTTTGTAGATGAATAAAATCTTCTGAGCCGAGGATAGAACGAAGATTTTTAAAACTTTGTTCTGGATCCATACGTTGAGAGACTTTTAATACCCCACCCCCAGAAACGGTATAGAGAACATCAAGTTCGCCAACTTTTTCTACATGTGTTACATACAAATCTAACTCTTCAGCGAGTAATTCAGAAAAATTTTGTGCATATGTTATGAATTCTTGGGAGAATCCTTGCTGTTTTGCTTCAGGAGAGTGGTCTTGGTCTATATACCTAGCAAATGCACTACCGGTAAGCAGTGGGGCCTGCGAGAAAGCATAGCCGGTGTCATCCAAGAAAAGACACTCAGTAGCATCGTAATCAGCACACCACAACGCTACCGGATGATACTCATCAAAAGCAACTACTATTTTCTGTGTGTCCATAACCTCTATGCGTACATTCTTTACTCGGGGGAGGCTGTAAATATTTTCCAAAATTGCACCTTTAGGATACGTTGCTCTAAATGTATGTGGTACTAGCTTAAAATATGATCCAATGAGACGTTGTCGTACTTTTTCTTCAACAACACTATGTGGGATTGTGTATCCACCAATCACTTCCACGTGTGTAATCTGTAGTGAATCAACTCGAGTACCATACCAAACACCAGTCCCAAGCAAACCAATAGTAATAAGGAGAAAAATACCAACAAACACTTGCTTTTGCAGCATAGAGCGTTCTTTTTTTATTTTCTTCATCTTGCGTTTTTGAAGTTTTGTTTTTCTCCATCTATCAAACATTGGCATTATAGTAGCATGACAGAAAGACGTAAAAATACCCCAAACGCCTCAAATGGCCGAGATTTGAGGCGTTTAGCTACCATAGGAACTGTCGTGTAGTGCTCTGCATAGAAAAGAATGGCACCCTAGGGGTGCCATTCTTTTCTATCCTAATTTCTCTGATTATTCTTCTTTTTTCTTCATAACTTCCCTTCCTGCCATATATTTCTGCAGTACTTCTGGGACACGAACCGATCCATCCTCATTTTGAAAATTCTCAATCAAAGAAACGAGGATACGTGGAGTTGGTACAGCGGTACAGTTTAATGAGTGTGCGTACTTAAGCTTTCCTGCTTCATCTTTATAGCGAATATTAAATCGCCGTGTTTGAAAATCATGAAAGTATGACGCTGAACTAATTTCGCGATATTTTTCTTCTAAAGGCACCCAAAGCTCTACGTCATATTTCTTTACTTGTCCTTGACCAAGATCACCTCCACAGTTCAGCACTGTATGATACGGAATCCCAAGTGATTCAATAAAAGCTTCAGTGTTCGCATTTATTTCTTCATGTAGTCGCACTGATTCTTCATGAGAAGCCTCGCAAAGAATAACTTGTTCTACTTTATAAAACTCATGTACACGAATAAGACCTTTTACATCTTTACCATGACTCCCCGCTTCTCGTCTGAAACATGGTGAAAATGCCAAATGTTTAACAGGCAATTCTGAATGCTGTAATACATCATCGGCATAATACCCCATTGTAGAAATTTCTGACGTTCCAATAAGGTAATCATCATCCTGCGTCTTAAATATATCTTCCGCTTCATTTGGAAGATGCCCTGTGCCAAAGAGATTACTTTTTCTCACAATGGCAGGCACCAGCAATGGATCAAACCCACGCGCTTCAAAAAATTCATTTGCATAATTCCAAACTGCCCAAGAAAGTCGCGCACCGTCACCCTTGAGATAATACCCACGGAAACCATGAACTTTTGTCCCACGTTCAAAGTCCACCATGCCCAATGCATTCATAATTTCTACATGGTCTTTTGGTTTAAATGAGAAATTCGGTTTCTCTCCCCATACTTTCACTTCCTCATTATCTTCATCTGACTTTCCGTCCGGAACTGACATGTCAGGAATTTGTGGTACCTGAAGCATTAATGTCTGCCATTCTTCCAACACTGGCTTTAGTTTTTCTTCTTCAGTGTGTAATTCTGCTTTAAGTTCCGTCATCTCACCAATGAGTTGTTGTCGAATGATATTATCGGTTGCTCCCGCTATATCTTTTGACGCAGCATTTTGCTCAGCCTTTTTTGCCTCCAATGACTGCATTAATTCTTTTCGTGAATCATCCAACGAAACCAATCGATCTAAATCGATTTTTATATGTTTCTTTGTTGCGGCCATCTTCACAATGTCCAAATTCTCACGAATGAATTTAATGTCTAACATTTTAATTTTCTAAAATTTCTAATATAAGGATTATACAATACATTGAGTATATACAAAGGAAAGGTGGTCCAAGACTGGACCACCGTACTATTTAGAATTGTGTGGCACATCTCAGCGACTTTCTAAAGCCATTCAATGTACACCCGCCAAATTTCTTAATACCAATATCCAAGACGTAATGAATGATATCTTCTTTCTGGGTATTGTATTGTTTTTCTGCTGTACTCGCTTGAAAATCGTAGATATCCTTATCACTGGATACTACTAACGCAGTAACAGGAAACGCATCCAAACTACTGTACGCAGACAAATCTTGTGCATGAGCTGTTGCTCCTATACACAAAGCCGACAAAGAACATAAATATATAAGTTTCATTATCTTCTCCTTCACTTCCCTACCTTTTGATAATACACGTTAATCATCCTAAAACAAAGGTGCTACCTTGATAGTGAGCTATACATAATGAAAGGCCCCCTGTTGGAGGCCTTTTACTGTTCATCACGTATGATCTACAGATGTTTGTTTCTGTACCCGCGCTACAAACAATATAGGGTCAATTTTTAATGCATCACTATCTTCAGATTCATAAACGCTTAATCTTTTTACGTTAGTGTATACAAATGTACGCTCAATCAAGTAACCAACAGCAACTTGAGTAATTGATTTCCGTTCGCTTAAAGAATGGCCCATAAATGTCTCAAAAAAATCATTCTCGGAGTCTTCGTGGAAATTTCCTGTATGGAACTTACGCTCGACCAACTCAAACAGCTGACCAAAAGTAATATCCTTCCCTTTTTCAGTTGTGGTAACCATTAGCTCCACAACTGCACGCACGTCACAAAAATCAAATAGTGAAAGTTCCTTTTTGTTGACGGGGTATACTTTTGTTCTCTGTGGTACAGCTACGGATGTGCCTGCTTTCATCTTAAACCTCTTTTCTTTTGTTACTCCGATATACAGAAAACTATAATTTTGCATATTAGTCAACATGGTATGCTGAAATATATGCCCTTTCCTATTATTACGGTGAGCCCTGAGAAATTTCCACCACTGTTACATGAAATTCCCCAGGTGCCTGAGTCATTACATTATCGTGGCGTACTTCCACCTTCTGACATGAAGTTGCTGGCTGTAGTTGGTTCACGAAAGTATTCCACCTATGGCAAACAAGTGATTGAGCATCTCATTGGAGGTCTTAAAGGTTTTAACGTCGGCATAGTTTCTGGTCTGGCGCTTGGCGTTGACTCCCTTGCTCATGAGGCTGCCCTTCGTCATGGTATGTATACATTGTCAGTTCCTGGAAGTGGCATTGACGACAGTGTCATCTACCCTGCCTCACACAAAGGATTGGCAAAACAAATCCTAGAAAATGGTGGAGGCTTACTTTCTGAGTTTGAGCCCACTTTTAGAGCAACAAAATGGTCATTCACTCAACGTAACCGTATTATGGCAGGCATTTCACATGCCACGCTGATGATTGAAGCTACTGAGAGGTCAGGCACCCTTATTACTGCACGCATGGCAACTGACTATAATCGCGAACTTCTGGTCGTCCCAGGAAATATTTTTTCAGGTAATTGCGCTGGAACCCATCAATTTCTAAAACTTGGAGCCACCTCTGTCACACATGCACACGATATTTTGTATGTGTTGGGTCTGGATCCCCAAAAGAAACCTCAAAATGCACCACTTTTTGATCCACCTAAAGACATCAGCCCTTCTGAGCAACTGATACTACGAGCACTCGACGAACCTACTGATACTGACACCCTCATCCGAGCAAGTGACCTTCCTCTCCATGAAGCAAATGCCACTTTAATGCAAATGGAGATAAAGGGTTTAATCACTTCCGAAAACAACCAATACAGAAAAATATAACTCTTTAAACTAACGCGACTTAAGTATCCTTATGTGTAATGGTAACATTACAAATTATGTGCTCTGTTGCTCTATAGAGCATTCTTGTGATTTGACATATATATGTATACATAGTATTTATTACTGAAATAGCCATGACAACAAAAGTTAAAAATACATTAGTAATAGTTGAGTCTCCTGCAAAAGCGAAGACTATCGAAAAATATCTAGGTCCCGGGTACACTGTCACCTCATCGGTTGGCCATGTTCGTGACCTGCCTAAAAGCAACAAAGATGCTGTTGATGTTGCAGCTGGGTTTATTCCAAATTACATCAATTCACCAGGAAAGGAGAAAGTGATTCGCGAAATGAAGACACTGGCAGCAAAGTCAGACTTAGTCCTACTTGCATCCGACCCCGATAGAGAAGGAGAAGCAATCGCGTGGCACGTATCTGAATTAATCAAGAAAGAATCCAAAGAAATGAAACGTATTGTCTTTCATGAAATTACCGAGCCCGCTGTAAATGAAGCCATCAAACATCCACGAGCGATCGATATGAACCTCAAAGAAGCTCAAGAAGCTCGTCGTGTACTGGATCGTCTTGTAGGGTATGACCTTTCTGGTCTCATCTGGAAAAAGGTACGTTACGGTCTTTCCGCGGGGAGAGTGCAGTCTCCTGCTCTACGTATCCTTATGGAACGTGAACGAGAAATTCGTGCATTTAACCCTGAGGATTTCTTTGTTCTTACGGCACACACAAAGAAAGACAAACTTGAGATACCCTTTTTATGCACCGTAGAACCAACTGAAAAGAAAGAAGCTGACCGCATCAAAGAAGTTGGAGAAGCGAATAAGTGGAAAGTAGTCAGCATTAAAGAAACTGAAGCAAAACGTTCTCCAAAGGCACCGTTTACAACCTCAACTCTTCAGCAAGCCGCATCAACACGTCTTGGTTTTGCACCTTCTCGAACGATGGGGGCTGCGCAGAAACTCTATGAAGCGGGACATATTACCTACATGCGTACTGACTCCACAAGTATGAGTGCTATTGCAGTGAAGGCAATCCACTCAATGATTAGTAAAGAGTACGGTAAGGAGTATTTAGAGTCTCGAACTTTTAAAACAAAGAGCAAGTCAGCACAAGAAGCACATGAAGCCGTCCGTCCCACAAATTTTAAAAAAATGTCTGCAGGGGCAACTGGTGACCAGAAGGAGCTCTACGAACTTATTTTTGCACGTACGGTTGCATCTCAAATGTCCGATGCAAAAATGAAACGAACTAAGATGCTTGCAAACGTACCAGAAGCGTCTTCTGAGATTCCTGATTTTGGGGTAAATGGATCACGAATCATTTTTGATGGATGGCTTAAAGCTGATCCTCGCGCCCGCGGTGAAGATACTGAAGTACCAAAAATTATTGTTGGAGACACACTCACACTTACGGAAGTTGAAATCGAAGCAAAACAAACACAACCTCCAAATCGTTATTCTGAAGCTGGGCTCATTAAAGAGCTTGAGAAACGTGGGATTGGACGTCCTTCTACGTATGCATCTATCATGCGTACCATTATTGATCGCGGATACACACTCAAAGAAGGAAGGACCCTCATCCCAACCGATACTGGTGACGTGGTTTCCACATTTCTTGAAGAGCATTTCGCCGACTACATTGGTGACGACTTTACAAGTGACATGGAAGACCAATTAGATGATATTGCAAACGGTACACGTCAATATAAAAAAGTTCTCAGTGATTTCTATAAACCTTTTTCTAAAGCAGTTGCGTCTAAGGAAAATATTGAAAAACTTACCAACCTTGGTCCTGGACCAGAAGAATTTAAATGTCCAAAGTGTAATAAGGATATGGTTGTTAAATTGGGACGTGCAGGGAAATTTCTTTCCTGCGGCACCTTCCCTGATTGCGATGGTGCACGAATGATCGATGGTTCCGAAGTAAAAGATACTGAACCAATTGGGAAACATCCAGAAACAGGAGAAGACATTTTCATTCTTACTGGACGCTTTGGACCATACATTCAGCTTGGAGTAACTCCCCCTACAAAAGACTCCGAAACGGGTAAAACAATCCCTGTTAAGAAACGTGGTCCAAAACCTCGACGAGCTGCCATACCAGACGACATGACCCCGGAAGATGTAACAGTAGAAGAAGCGACACGTTTCTTGCTTCTCCCTCGCGAACTTGGCGAACATCCAAAAACCGGTGAGCCGGTGGTTGCCAGCTCTGGAAAGTTTGGGCCGTATATTGTGCATGCTGGTGACTATCGTTCTTTGAAGGGTAAAGACAACCCCTACGACATTACATACAAGCGAGCAATGAAACTATTTTCAGAACCAAAACAAGGTCGTAAAGGTGAAACACTCATTAAAGAACTCGGTCTCAATCCAAAGACCAAGAAACTGGTGAACGTATACGAATCAAAGTCAGGCCGCTATCTTCGTAAAGGATTTAAGCGAGTAATGCTTCCAGAAAAAGCAAAGCTTGAAGACTTCACTGTTGAGGATGCTATTGAACTGTTAAAGATAGGCTAAAAACTGCAATAAAAATGAACGGACACTATTGATGTCCGTTCATTTTGTTTTTAGTATTAAGATTGTTAAAGGCTCATAAATGTACGAGCCTTCATGGCGTCATTGTCTTTCTTTTTGCGCTTTATAAGTACATTCCTGTTTTCTTGGAAACCAAGAAACTATTCATACTATCAAAATATTTCCTGCTATAAACCTGTGAATCTTGCACATCTGTTCTAGAAGGGTACACTTTACTTTATGATAACCGCTAAGGAAATAATTGGGCAACTCAATAACCCTACCGATGCTGACAAACGTCTTGTTGAAAAGGCGTATGACTATGCAAAAGAAGCTCATAAGGGCCAAAAGAGAAAATCAGGTGAACCATACGCGACACACCTCTTTTTTGTGGGACTGCACTTAGCAAAAATGGGGATGGGGCCAAACACCATCGCTGCCGGTCTCTTGCACGATACTATTGAAGATACTGAAGTTACTTCTGAGAATATTCGTACAGAATTTGGAGAAGAGGTCTTATTCCTCGTCGAAGGAGTAACGAAGCTTAGTTCCGTACGTTACTATGGAACAGACCGACACAACGAAAGTCTCCGTAAGTTATTTGTCGCAACAAGCCAAGATATTCGTGTACTTATTGTGAAGCTCGTTGATCGGCTCCATAACATGCAAACCCTTGAGTTTGTTCCTAAAGAAAAACAACTTCGAATTGCAACTGAAACACTTGAGATTTACGTACCGGTAGCACATCGCCTTGGAATGGGTCTGATTCGTAAAGAACTTGAAGATCTTGCCTTTCCCTACGTGTACCCTGATGAACACAAACGCGTCTGCGAACTACTGGAGAAACGTACTAAGAAATCAAAGGAATTACTTGAACGTGAACGTAAAATTATTCAAAAGAAACTCGCTGAATCGGGACTTACCCACTTTAATACGTCCTTCAGAGTAAAAGGCTTATATAGCTTGTATCATAAGTTACGCCGAAAAGATTGGGATATCGATCGAGTGTACGACCTTTTAGCAATGCGTATCGTGGTAGAAAACATTGAAGATTGTTACCGTGCAATGGGTATTGTACACAACATATGGCGACCTATGCCAAAACGAATCAAGGACTATATTAACCTTCCAAAACCCAACGGATATCAATCGATCCACACTACCGTAATTACCAAAATTGGTACTATTTTAGAGATTCAGATTCGTACAGAAAAAATGCACCATGAGGCTGAATATGGTGTTGCTGCACATATAATCTATAAAGATGTAGTCAACGATACACAACAAACTGGAAGTTCTTGGTTTGTAAATCTGGTACCTACCCTCTTTCGTCCATTTGCCTGGAGAAACAATCCTTCACAAGAGGATCTTAACATCACAAAAGATGTATCCCCTCAGCAAAAGATTCCAAACTGGATAAACCAAATTGGAGAAATGTATGCCCACGAAAATACTTCTGGTGCAGAATTTGCTGAGGATATGCGAAATGACTTCTTCAATAACCGTATTTTTGTTTTTACACCAAACGGGGACGTAGTAGACCTCCCTGCTCATGCGGGACCAATTGACTTCGCGTACGCAATCCATTCTGAAGTTGGTAACCATATTTCAGGAGTTAAAGTAAACCAAAAATTAGTACAACTTGATACAGAACTTAAAAATGGTGACATAGTCCAAATAGAAACCAAGAAAAATGCAAAACCTTCACCAAAGTGGGTGCAAATTGCAAGAACATCTGTTGCAAAACGTAAGATAAAATCTGCCCTAGCAGCGCTAGAGCAAAATACATAAAAGAAACGCACCCAAGGGTGCGTTTCTTTTATGAACCTATTGCCTAAAGAGAGAAGTTTTTCATTGAATACAGATCTTCATCATCATCTTCATTATTGGAATCGTATTCAGTGTTATCAGTTACTGCCTCGCTACGTTCTTCTGATAATCCTTCCATCATCACTTCTGGTTGTGCTGGTGCCTGTACTACAGAATTCAATTCTGAAGCGGGTGAATCAACTTGAGGCACCAAGTCTTCCGTACGTGCACTTTCAGGATGGTCTGATATAAAAGCAAATTCATCATCGTTCAAATTAGTCCGGACATTTGTTTCTGTTGCGGGTAGATCGGGCTCAGTCACGACACCAGAATTTTCTTCGTCGGAATTATTCAATATGGGCTCAGTGCTTGAAACCTCATCTGTATTAAGAGCCATTGATACTCCGTCATCAACATCGTGCAACGTCTCTTGTTCTGCATTTTCCTCCACAGATTCTAGTGGTGTTGCTTCGGTAACTCTTGCTAAAACAGAAGCCTCGGGGGACATTTCATGTATGACTGTCGTAGACCCTTCTTCGCCATCACTTTCTGAAACGCTAGTTCCCTCTTTTTGTGATTGCATCAATACCAATAATTTCTGTAAATCATCATCTGAGAAATAATCAATGGTCACTTTCCCACCAAAGTCAGTTTTAGCTATTTGTACTCGGGTTCCCAAAGTATCGGTAAATTCTTTTTCAATGGCGATCAAATGAGCATCGGTGTCAGTCCACTTCTTTTTACGAACCTTGTCGGTTGCTATCTTTCTTGCTATACGCTCTACTTCGCGTACTGAGAGCTTTTTAAGGAGGATCTCACGATACACTACATCTTGTTCCTCAGGGCGCTCTTTAAGCATCAGGAGTGTCCGTGCATGACCCTCAGAAATATCACCGAGGGCAACTGAGTTAAGAATACAATCAGGGAGCCCTAGGAGGCGAAGGGTGTTGGATACGTACATTCTAGAACGCCCTACTTTTTTAGCTACCTGTGCATGGGAAAGTTTAAAGACATCTGCAAGTTGTCTAAAAGCAAGTGCCCGGTCCACCGCATTTAAATCTTCACGTTGCAGGTTTTCAATGATTGCAAGTTCCAGCTTCTCTTGTTCCGTGTCTTCACCTGAGCGAATAATTACCGGAACCTGCACCAGCCCTGCAAGCTTTGATGCGCGCAATCTACGTTCCCCTGCAATAAGCTCATACTCAGTATAAAAAGCACCATCATCAGACTGGATTTCGTTACGGGTGACCGTTAATGGCTGGAGGATTCCGTACATCCGAATAGACTCAGAAAGTTCCTTGAGTTTGTCCACATTAAATTCCTTCCGTGGTTGAAACGGATTAGGAACAATTTTTTGTACTTCTACCCAATAAATCGAATCTCCTTGAAATGCCATAATTTGTAATACACTAAAATACCTCCGAACATGAATACCTCTACGTTGCTCGTTTTATCTATTTTAACACACCCTTCTTACTCTTAAGGTGTTTATAACTTCTGATAAATCTGGTACACTCTTTGACACACGTATCTGCCTGGGTGGACGAAACAGTGTGAAACACTTTTTCATCCGACCTGCGGAAGGTAGCGGAATTGGGGATAACAAATAATGCCGGAGTGGCGGAATTGGTAGACGCGCACGACTCAAAATCGTGTTCCGAAAGGAGTGAGGGTTCAATTCCCTCCTCCGGCACAACATGAAAAACGGCGCCCATCCAGGCGCCGTTTTTCCTTGCTCATCCCATAAAAATTACATAACTGAGTACAGTTCGAGGTGTGCACGAATTGCGACTAACACGTTGGTATTTCTACGACGCAGAAGAAAATTCTAGTGCACAATGAAGAAATGTGGCAAGTATGTAGTTTTGTTATATCTTCCCTACCAAATCAACTCCTGGAGTCAAAGTTTCGGCGCCCTCATCCCAACTTGCAGGGCACACATTGGTAGGATTCTCACCTACATACTTTGCTGCCTTAAGCTTCCGCAATGTTTCTTTAGCAGAACGCCCAATTGCACCGTCAGTTATTTCGATAGCTTTAATTACACCTTCAGGAGAAATGATAAATGTCCCGCGCATGGCAATACCTTCATCTTCAATCAATACTCCAAATAAATCAGAGAGATCGTGTGATGGGTCTGCGGCCATTGGAAATTCAATAGTCTTGATAGTATCTGAAGTGTCGTGCCATGCCTTATGTGCAAATGCCGTGTCTGTAGAGACAGAAATAACTTCTGCACCAACTTTTCCGAAATCTTCATATAAATGTGCCATTTCACCGAGTTCTGTTGGGCAGACAAAAGTAAAATCAGCAGGGTAAAATACCAACACAACCCACTTCCCCAACAAGGTCTTAAAGCTTAGTTCTGAAATTTCTCCTTTATGATACACATCAAAAGACAATTCTTCTGGAACAGTATCTCCGATAGTAAGGGGTGCAAAAACGGGTTCATAGATTGATTCATCCATATTCTTTTAGATTACTTTCTTAATGTGGATATGATACCATGCGGATAATATGAAGGACACAAAACAAAAAGTGTTAGTTATCGCTGGCCCAACAGCATCAGGGAAAACAACTCTTTCGGTAAAATTAGCCAAAAAATTTTCTGGAGAGGTGATTTCTGCTGATTCACGTCAGGTGTACAAGACACTTGATATAGGCACTGGAAAAATAACCAAACAGGAAATGCAGGATGTCCCCCACTACCTTATTGATATGGTTGAACCAACTGAAATATACAACGTAGACGATTTTAAAAGAGATGGCGAAAAAGCTATCACTACAATTATTTCCCACGGGAATCTTCCCATCATAGCTGGAGGAACTTTTTTCTATGTTGACACATTACTGGGAAAAATAAACCCTCCAAGTGTGCCACCAAACCCAGTATTACGTGCAAAACTCGAAACACTTAGTGCTGAAGAGCTCTACAACGAGCTGCGAGAACGAGACCACCGACGCGCGGCAGAAATGGACCCACAAAATAAACGGAGGCTCATTCGCGCACTTGAAATCGTGTCAGTCATCGGAAAAGTTCCCGCTATTCCAGCTGATGAACCATACGATGTGCTTACTATTGGCATCATCACTGAAAAGGAAGCACTGCGTGCTCGCTTTAAACAACGAGCTGAAGAATGGCTTGAGCAAGGTTTCATGGATGAGATTAAAAGCCTATTGGCTTCTGACATACCCCGACAACGTCTTCAAGAAATTGGATTTGAATACCTGTTGGCTATCGAACTCTTTGAGGAAAAAATTACTACTGAAGAATTCCTCCAGAAATTTATAGAAAAAAATTGGCAGTATGCTAAACGTCAAATTGCATGGCTAAAACGAGACGAATCTATTCTTTGGTTTAAAGCAGATGAATCAGAAAATATTAATATGGCTATACAAGATTTCGTTAAAACCTAAGTAGGTACTTAGGTTTCTTTCACCTCACTATCCCATTGATTAAAATACAAAATTCGCCTATTATGTACCGCACAGCATAGTCAAATATCTTTATTATGCATAAAACCGACGCAACCGACGGCAACAAATATCTGGGACTATAGTTTAGTGGTAAGAAACTTGAAGTGAACTTCAATTTCTTTCTTTCTACTCTCACTCGGAAATGTAAGCAAGCTTCCATTTCACTCGTATTGTTTGAAAGTAGAATTCAGGTCAAGAGAAAAAGTATACACGTAGCAGAACGATATAAAACAACGGGCCTATAGTTTAGTGGTAGAATTCTGGTCTCCAAAACCAGCGACCGTGGTTCGAGTCCACGTGGGCCCGCAGTAGTAAAAAAGAACAGGCCGGCGCTTAAGCGCCGGCCTGTTCTTTTTTAGTAAGTGACCTGCGTCACTTACGGCTACTGCGGGAGGCGGAGCGCTGTGAGCTTGCGAACCGCGAGGCGTGGTCAAGAGTACTTACTAGTTTATGAACGAAGTGAAATAAAATAGTTAGTAACTCGTGACCGCATGAGTTCAGCGAGTCATGGCTTAGAGTACTTACGTAGAATTGGAGTGAAACGAACAATTTTACCTAGTAACTCAGAGCCGAGTCCACGTGGACAACAAATGATTATACTTAGCAACCTGTTACCACAAAAATTTTAACAGCTCAACGGTAAACTCAAATGCACATGGTTATTGTTATGAATACTACAAGAACTCACCGCACCACACGCATACGCTGCATTACACAATTCTGTTACATTTTTTTCATCACCAAAATCCACCGCATACGACTGTCCTACACAAGATCCACTCCCCCCATAATGTCGGGATCCATTAGTATGAGCACAACCCTTAGCAGAGCAAGATTGAAACGTTTCAGAACCACTTACAATGGCATTATCAGAAATAGACGAGACACGCCCCACATTTCCAGGAACACGTTGAGCCATACAGTTCATAATTGAACTTAGGGCTGGTGAGGCATGTCCACGTTGCGCTGAAATGCCTGAATTGTATGAAAAACCACCATCAGCAGTTGAAGAAGGAGGCGTCACCGAAGTTGCCCCTGGACCTTCTTCCGCATAGATACCACCTGGGCCATATGGATTATCTAAAGGACTACTCGATTCAATCTCTACCCCCTCATATTGCTCAAGTTCTATAGCTATAGCTTCAGCATCTGCCACATCATACGCTCCACCGCATTCAACAGCATTCCAAACCCCTAAGTCACCCCCAGCAAATACCTTCAAGAAAGTATCAACAATAGTCCAACCAGCAAGCATAATCAGAATACCTATAAAACTATTTACCAGTAGCTTCTTCGCATCTTCAAGCGCTGAGGCATCACCCATAGAAGTGACTAAGCGAAATCCTGCAAATGCCAAAAGTACAACTGACAAGGTTGTAGCAATTATAATCACCCACTCAATAAGTCCATTCGTCATATCTACAAATGAACAGAAGTTACATGCATCAGCACCAGAACAGGTAACAAGCCCTTCACCTGCCAATACGGAAGTGGTATTAAATACACTAATCAATACTGTAAAAATGAAGGCGAAATATTTCATACATTTTAGAATGGGGTGTTTACGTCATTACCCGTTGGAGACTGCGGGGACGAGGGATATTCTGGGTAATCATAGATATTAACATCAATGCCTCCCCCTCCACCACCATAGTCATTTTCAACACCTCCAGATGATACTGGAACAGAAGTATTAGTACCCCCACCACCGTTGGTATTATTAACATTTCCAGAGGATACTGGAACGGAAGTATTAGTACCCCCACCACCGTTGGTATTATTAGTTGTCCCAGTCGGGATAACAACACCTGTATTTACTTTTGAATTTACTTGTACTCCTGAAGCAGGTGTCACTGGAAGTGCTCCAGGGCAATCCGGTTCATTCCATAAACCAAAATCTGCACCTACCAATGTTTTCATAAGTGTATCTACCAAAGTTCCAGCAAGAATGATAATAAAAATACCAACTGCAACATTCCCAATATCCTTACGCGCTTCTGTCACTACCCCTACTTCACCACGTGCGGTGATAAGTTTATAACCCGCATACATCAACAAAATAACAGCTATGCTCATTGCGATGAGAACCACCCACGCCGTTATTCCGTGAACCATACTCACCAAATCACAAAAATTGCATTTTGCACCATCTGTACAAGTAACAAGAGGTCCGCCTTGCGCAAAAATCAGTTGTGGGAATGTCAAAACAATGAACAGAAAAATTGAGGTTATGATTTTCATATTATTCTAAGGATACACTATCTACGTGGCTCAATCGATGTTCTTACGGGACATCCAAAGCTCCTGGACAAAATGAAAGTCCATAGCTCCCTGCAAAGTCAAAATCAATATATGGAGGGATTACAACATCAACTGCCAGAGAACATGCTTGTGTTTGAGTAATTTCCAGCTTTTCTAAAAATGTTTCTTCGGCATATGCGCGGGCAAACGCGTAATTACCTTTTTGTTTTAACGTAATCAAAAATTGATCATTTTGAGCGTAATAAATAATTGAAAAATCATCATTTTCAGCAAACACAATCACATCTCCTTCGTACGATTTAACTGGGTCAATGGTAATATCGGCAACGGGTAAAAATCCATCTTCAGAGAGGATCATTCTTTTACCCTGAGGTATAGCCTGCCCATCAGGAGACTCTTGCTGAGGTAAGAGTGTTGCCTCTGGATCTTGCTGATTACTGTCAGTGGCTACACCATATAACCATATAAAAAATCCCGCTATTACAACAATGACTACAACTAGAGAAAATACTTGTTTCATAATATTATTGACGACATGCCGGCGCTGCAGCATTAACCTTATCTACGTACTTACGGGTTTCCGCATAACCTGTATTAATTTTACACGTAGTTGCAGTTACTGTCCCAGAGGAACAACAACCCCCCGTATCAAACGGGCACTGCCATTTTTTCAAACCTGGGCAACTATTACTCGGGCTATTCCCCCCTGGTCCAGCATTGTATGCAGCAGCTGCTAAATCATGACTCCCGAAAGAGCGATACTGTTGTGCATAATATTTTGCACCACAATCAATGTTTTTAGAAGGCACAAGCAAATCAGCCGAACTCAGCCCACACGACGCACGCGCAGTGGCAGGCATGATTTGCATTAACCCTAACGCACCTACGGGACTCCGTGCATTGGGGTCTCCCCCTGATTCTGTAATCATAATACCCCTAATACGTTCTGCTGGGATACTGTATTTTGATGCAGCAGCAATAATAGAAGCATCATAAGTACTGATTCGGGGACATGCGGCTCCAGTGTTTCCTGTTTGACACCTATTTTTGGCATAACATATGTCACCGTTGACTAACCCAGAAGATGAACAAGCCACACTACCCGCAGAACCTGCAGAAGGCATATTCCCAATAATGACGGGTGTAAAAGCGCTTATGAAGCTTGTATGAACTTCTAAATCCACATTCACATCAACTGCATCTGCTGATTCATTTGCATACTGGCACTCAATAGTCTGCCAATTAAGAATCCCAGACGTGCCACCAACTAAAATACTCAAAACAGTATTGATAATTAAAAATGCTGCGAGCATAATGACAAAACCAATAAGTACATTAGAAAATAATTTCTTTGCACCTTCTATTTGTGCTGAGTCTCCACGTGAAGACACCATAATGAATCCTGCATAGATAAAGACAAATACTGCTAGTATGGCAGTCATTTTAATCAAGAATTGTATGACATTATTTACAGTGTCTACAAGTTCACATGATCCAAATCCATCAGGACCAAAATCACCATCTCTTCCAGATGGCACAAGACCAGGGTCACCTGCGGTTACTTGAGCGACATTATTATCAAATGCTACCTGTGCAACAGAAACATCCGCCATAAGAAACGGAACAGCTAATATAACTCCCAGTAAAAGTAACGTATAGACCCTCATTTACTAACAATCCTACCACAATCAAACGCTTCCCTGATTGCATAAGATGTGATAACTTATAGACCAATTGAGTAGAAAGTATATTCAATTGAGCACATGCGAATAGAAGCCAAATGGGCTGACACAAGCATTTACTCACACGCAGTGTGACGTGAAAATGCGTCGGTGGAAGAAATATGAATAGTTTCATTTTTCTTCTGTTCATGAGTTAACTCATGAGGCGACGTTATGAGCGAATGTGAATAGAAGCCAAGTGGGCTGACATCCACATTTGTTCAAACCACAGTTTGAAGACAAATGCGTCGGTGGAAGAAATATGAATAGTTTCATTTTTCTTCTGTTCATGAGTTAATTCATGAGGCGACGTTATGAGCGAATGCGAATAGAAGCCAAGTGGGCTGACATCCACATTTGTTCAAACCACAGTTTGAAGACAAATGCGTCGGTGGCAGAGCGGTCAATTGCAGGAGGCTGTAAACCTCCCGGATTTATCCTACGAAGGTTCGAATCCTTCTCGGCGCACAAAATAACAAAAACCAAAGCGTATGCTTTGGTTTTTGTTTTATTTTGCCGCCGAGAATGATTCGAAGAGCTTTCGTAGTAGATTAAGAGCGAAGCGAAATAATATACTCGAAAGGTATACTGCTTGTGTAACAAGAGAAACTCCTTCTCGGCGCACAAATATTGACAAATTTTCATTATTATGTATAATAATGAAAGTTTGTTGTGCTGCCAGGCACATTACATCAACATATCCTTCTGGCAAATAAGGATATCAAAAGGGACATGTGTGTGAACGCGGATGCGAGACCCACACATGAAACAATATGGAAACTCAAAAAGTAAAAGTTGAGCAAATTCAATTCGGCCTAAGCAAATCTGCTGGCTGGTGCCACAACTCTAAGGGCGACCTTGTCATTATTGACTGGCTGACAATTCGTGCAACACATGACCTGCTTCCAGGCGGCACTCATATCAACTGTGAGTATAAGGACGGTAAAATTGTTCGCTATCTTGGCAGCTCATGCTTTGCTAGCGACACCTCTCAAGACGTGTTGGACGGTCTCTCCAGACTCGCTACATGGGAACCATACAAAGACAATGAGTTTGAACCTCAAATTTTTGTTGCCGAGCGAGACAGCTGCGACCAACTAATTGTCACGATCGTCGCTCACACTGAGCATGAGGCAGCAAAAGCAGCCGCTTACGCTGGTTACTATGTCAACAAAGGCAAAACCTATCCTGGTATGGACAAAGTTCCTCACCACAAGGGTGCTGCATGGCGCAAGCTAGCTTTCGGGGAGTTTGAGTTCAATATTCAACACCCTGTTTAAATAACCGCCTCGATTAGCCACCTCTGGTTATCGAGGCGGCTTTTCTTTATACAGTAATTGCCTCACTATCTCTTATAAAACTTGGCAGATAACAATAATCGGATTCGATAATACTGGTTCGAACTTCTCGCATTCCAGTGCACAAAATAACAAAAACCAAAGCGTATGCTTTGGTTTTTGTTTTATTTTGCCGCCGAGAAGGATTCGAAGAGGTTGCCTACGATTTCGAAGGATGAAAGTCGTGACAACCTATACTGAACCTGTAAAATTCAAATCCCTTCTCCGTACAAACTTGACAACAAATTATTTGTGGCGTATTGTTTTACAAGTTATTTAACGGAGGTAAAAAATATGGATAGTTCTCTCGAAGAACGAATTGACGCTGCACTCGCAATTGCTGAGACTTCTTGCAAGATCGTTGGACTTACCCAAAAAACGTGGTTTTTAGACCAAATAGTTCGAGTCCTCACAGGTTGCCCGCCATCATTAAATGAACCAGAAAAAATTTCTGATGATTACGTACTATTTGTCACTAATGCTGAGACCGATCAAAACGGCGCAAAAACTCATGATTGGGATATAGGTACCGCGCCGTAACCCCTTCAATTTACAAGTCGCCTTTTTCAAAGGGCGGCTTTTTTACAATAATCGTTTCATTCTTTACATAAAAGTTCCACCCTATTGCATCCTCTCCCTCTGTCTATATACTAGAAAAGGAACCTTACAAAAAGGAGTGAGCTATGCTTACACGTTCTTTAGTACTTGCTCTTTTTTTGAGCACATATCCAGCAACTGTGATTGCTGAAACAAATCCAGTATGTGCTGAGATATTCACACAATCATTACTTGATGATCCAAGCAAAAGTACAGCTAACCAATTGTTTATTAGATACATAAACACTGAAGTATTAGGTGCAAATGTATATGGAGAAACAGTCTGGTTTGCAAAAAGTAGTAGTGACAAGCAGGAATCCCAGGAACAGGCCGAAACAAAGCTTGTAAAGCTTTTTAGAAAAAAAATAATACACAATGGCTACATATCACAGGTGAAGGAAGTCGGAGGGAATGTTGAAGTGACATTGCGAAATTTTCTCACTGCAACGCTTATATTCACTCCAACCACTGATGTGTGTCGATTTGGAAAAATTAGCGCTCGTTTTCTAGGAAAAGTACATGAGCTTAATAAATAATAAAGTCGCCCTCGGGCGGCTTTTGACATTTTTAGTAACTATTGTTTTCCGGCAAAATCACTTGTGTTCGACTTTAAAAATAATAGGATGAAACATAGAACTCAACCCAGAAAGGGGGTCGGAAATGTACATTAAAATAATATCCACTATGATTTTTCTGGCATTCCCTTTAGGGGCGTATGCTGATGAGATCGCTGAACAGTTACAAACATGTATCGATACACGTTTGGCTGGAGTACTATCAGGAAAAATTAAAGCTACTGATGTAATCAATAGTGAGCGTTTGATACAACGAGTCATAGGAAAAAATTGGAAATATGATGTCACAAAAGCTGAATTTGCACTGATTCAAAAAAAAGCTGAGAAACTACTCGACGAAAGTTTTCAAGAAAATAAAACACTTTTTCTTGGTGGGATCATAAAGGTTACATCGTATAGTCAGAAACGAGACAATTATTTTATCAAAGGACAAATTACCACTGCACAGCAGAAGGAATATACCTATTCAACCAGAGCATACTTCATGTCTACTGGAGGACAATGTAAATTTTATGCAATCACTATTGCAAAAATTTTTACACTCAAAAAGTGGGTACTCCATCACAAAAAAATGGAATCAGTCTTCGACGATACTGGTGTTGATAGATAAAAAATGGCGCGCCATCAGGCGTGCCATTTTCTTTACCTTGATATTCTTACACTGCAACTGTCTGTTTCTTTTTCACAGTTCTTTTTACCGCTTTTTTCTTTCGCGTACCTTTTTTCTTTACATCAAACACGAGCTCTTCTTTTCCTTTTTTCATACTCACTTTTACGATTCCTCCTTGCAACATCCCCTCTCCTACCATCTGTGAAGCAACGGGTGTAAGTATCTTACTTTGGATCACACGCTTAAGCGGACGAGCGCCAAATCTCGGATCATACCCTTCTTTTGCAATATAGTCGTACACTTCTTTGGAAAGAGTGAGGTCAATTTCTTTCAAGAGTAATCGGGCCTGTACTTCAGCAACCTGCATTTCAACAATAGTACGAATAGTTTCTTGCGAAAGAATATCAAAGACGATAATCTCATCGAGACGATTCAAGAATTCTGGACGGAAATAATTTTTCAGACTCTCGATTACTTTTCCTTTAGCTTGCGTGTACTGTGCCTTATCGTCACGATCCTGAGTAAAGCCAAAGCTCGACATACGGTCAATGTGTTCAGCGCCAATATTTGACGTCATGATAATGACCGTATTTTTAAAGTTTACCTTTCTACCCTTTGCATCAGTAAGATGTCCTGAGTCAAGCACTTGCAAAAGTACGTTAAACACTTCAGGGTGTGCTTTTTCAACTTCATCAAGAAGAATGACCGAGTATGGACGATGCCGTACTTTTTCCGTAATAGAACCCCCCTCATCATGTCCAACATATCCTGGAGGAGAACCAATTATTTTAGAAACTGAATGTTTTTCCATGAATTCAGACATATCAATACGCAGAAGTGCGTCTGGATCATCAAACATAAATTCGGCAAGCACTTTTGAAAGTTCCGTTTTACCTACTCCTGTAGGCCCCAGAAATAAGAATGAACCAATAGGCCGGTTTGGGTCAGCGATACCAGCACGCGCTCGCTTTACTGCGTCAGCAACAAGTTTTACCGCATGGTTTTGCCCCACCACTTTTTCTTCAAGTTCATCTTCCATTCTCGCAAGTTTTTTTGCTTCTTCTTCCATCATTCGTGCAACAGGTATACCTGTCCATTGAGATACCACAGCCGCAATATCCTCTTCGGTAATTTCTTCTTTCAAAAGACGGCGTGTTCTTTGGAGTTTTTTCAGACGTGCTGTTTTTATTTCAAGTTCTTTTTCTACTGCAGGGATAGTATCATACCGAATTTCAGCTGCTCGGGTGAGATCAGCCATTGCCTCCGCGTTACTCGCTTCAACACGAAGCTCCTCAAGTTCCTTCTTAAGTTCGCGCATAGCGTTGAGGGCAGTTTTTTCATTGTTCCATTTTGTTTCAAGAGCAGCAGTTTTTTCTCGTAACTCTCCAATTGATTTATCAATCTCCCGGAGACGGCTCATTATCTTTCGCTTTGCTGGAGCTTCAGAGTTCTCTAAATCTTTATTAAGTGCAGCTTTCTCAATCTCAAATCGACGCACATCTCTATCTGCAAGCACCAATTCTTCAGGCTTATTCTCAAGAGAAATACGAAGTGCTGAAGCTGCTTCATCAATAAGGTCTACCGCTTTATCAGGAAGGAATCTATCGGTTATATATCGACTTGAAAGATTCACTGCTGAAATAATTGCATCATCAGTAATTCGCACCCCATGGAAGATTTCATATTTTTCGGCAATACCACGTAAAATAGCTATCGCATCATCTTGTGATGGTTCGTTAACATGCACTGGCTGGAAACGTCGTGTTAATGCGGGGTCCTTTTCAATATATTTCTGGTACTCTTTAAGTGTTGTTGCACCAATAATTCGTATCTCGCCTCGTGCTAATGCTGGCTTAAGCATGTTTGACGCATCCATAGAGCCTTCGGAAGCGCCTGCCCCCACAATAGTGTGTAATTCATCAATAAAAAGAATTACAGCTCCTTGTGCTTGTTCTACTTCTTTCATTACTGCTTTAAGGCGTTCTTCAAACTCCCCTCGAAATTTTGTCCCCGCAACCAATAACCCAATATCTAGAGTCAGGATTTCTCTATCCTTCATTGATTCTGGAACGTTGTTTTGCACTATCATCTGCGCAAGTCCTTCGGCAATGGCAGTTTTCCCTACACCTGCTTCACCAATAAGTACTGGATTATTTTTGGTACGCCGAGAAAGAATCTGTACCACTCTCTGCACTTCATCATCACGGCCAATAACAGGATCGAGTTTGTTATCTTGTGCTAGTTTTGTTAGGTTTCTGGTGTATTTTGAAAGTGCTCGAAACTTTTTAGGCTGCTGTGCTTCAGAAACATTATTATCTCGGATATCTTGGACTGCCTTAGCAACCTTATCTTTCTGAATACCCATTCGTTGTAGTACCTCAATGGCAGGTCCTGGCGACTCCAATGCAGCCATAAATAGGTGTTCAACTCCTACATATGAATCACCCAGCTGTTCAGCAATATTTCCTGATTTTTCAAGTGCTTGCGCAAGTTCCGGAGTAAGGTACAACTGATATGACTGTGATACAGAAGAAGACATTTCTGGCTCTTCAAGGGACTCCAAAAGGAGGTCAGTCAATTCTATAATGTCGACATCTAACTGATCAAGAATGGAAATAACTGCACTCTCGTCTTGCATGGTAAGCGCAGTCAAGAGGTGCATAGCGCTTACATGATTTTGACCACGCTCAATAGCCAACTCGTGTGCTTTACGAATTGCTTCTTTGGCGCGGGATGTAAAATTATGAAAATTAGGCATGGAGGGTACTTATTTACTATTCAATCTATAACTCTAGTATACGGTATAAAGCTCAACGATACTTATCATGACTGTATTAGGCAATACGCTTTATACTCTATATATATTGCAACAAATTTATCTTTGGGTCAACTGTGCGCAATCATTCTCATCTTTATCACGTGTTTCCTCAATACTTCCACTGCTGTAAGTACGTCACGGGAAGTAGTTTCTTCACCAAGTGAAAAGCGGATAGTGGACGTAGAGCGATCAGTGTCGCCGGATATTTCTAAAACCACTGAGCTACCATCACCGTCGGCGCCACTACATGCTGACTTAGTCGAACAAGCAATTCCTGCAACGTCGAGAGATACGACGGCAAATTCTGAATCTAGACCAGGAATAGAAATATTGATATTGTTCGCAACCCGGTGTTCTTTGGAACCATTTATAACAACTTTGTCTATATGGTTGAGTGCCACAAACATTTTATCTCGCAGTATTGACACCTTATTTGCACGTTTCACTTTCCCTTCTTGAGCAAGGACAATCGCTTCAACTGCCCCAACGATACCTACAGTGTTTTCCGTTGCTGGCCGAAGACCTCTCTCCTGAGGACCACCATGAAGAACTGGGGACAGTACTACTCCATGTCGCATCGCAAGAACACCAACACCTTTTGGCCCATAACACTTCCCTGCATCGAGCGTAAGAATATCAACAAGCAACCCATCAAGTTGACACGGGAGCCAAAGAGGAGCTTGAGCTGCGTCTACATGCACAAG
>Ga0316189_10000114_pt1 | contig 71772 bp, 65 predicted proteins | sample LowCovwburrow_MG_FD_204930 | JGI IMG/M metagenome (GOLD analysis project Ga0316189, IMG submission 204930) | Coastal sediment microbial communities from Maine, United States - Lowes Cove worm burrow | ecosystem: Environmental > Aquatic > Marine > Coastal > Sediment | place: USA: Maine...
TCAGGAAAACGCTCTGCAAATTCGAAAATACTAAGGCTTTTATACTTTTGCTCCATTGATATACTACTTTATTTAGTTTAAGCTAATATAATTAGTATTCATGATATGCCTACTTCAATAAATTTAACTCTTGCAACCTCCCAATGCTCTGGAATCTCCCCAATCCATTCAAGACCACTGTCTTTGTATGTGCTGTATTTCTTCATGGTTGGCTGAGTTGGTTTTCTAGTTCTTCGATGGATGGCATGCTGCTTTTTAATTGATCAGGTAGTACATCTGTAAGTTCGATTTCGCTAACCCCCATGGGCTGGCTCATGCCTCGCAAGGCAAACTCCACTTCTATGTTGTTCTTTTCCCGACAAAGCAGGATGCCAATGGTGGGTTGATCTTCATTCGTTTTAAGGCTGTCATCAACTGCCGACAGGTAGAAGTTGAGTTTGCCAGCGTATTCGGGCTGAAAGCTCGTGTTTTTCAGTTCGATCACTACATAGCATTTCAGATGAATGTGATAGAAGAGCAGATCGATGTAGTAGTCTTTGTGAGCTACTGTCAAATGGTATTGACGTGAGACAAAGGCAAAACCTTTTCCCAACTCTAGTAAACACTTGGTGACGTTTTGAACGAGTTGGTCTTCGATATCTTTTTCTTTGGATCGTTCTGTGAGTTGGAGAAAGTCAAAAATATAGGGGTCTTTGAAGGTTTCTTTGGCCAATTCAGATTGTGTAACAGGTAGCGTTTGCTCGAAATTATTGGGCAGGTCTCCTTGTCTGGAGATCAGTTTGTTTTTGATATTAAAAGCCAATGCTTCTCTGCTCCATTGGTTTTCTATGGTTTTACGAATGTAGAAGTTGGCTTCTTCGGTGTTTTTTGACTTGGTGAAAATCAGGATGTTGTGTCCCCATGGAATTTGTGCAACAGCTTGTTGCACTATTTCAGAATTCACATTTTCTAATTGGTCAACAGCTTGTTGACCAATTTCAGCGTTTTGATAAAATTGATAAAATCGTTTGGCATATTTTAAGTTGCTATTAGAAAAACCCTTTGATTCAGGAAAGGCTTCTTTCAGGTCTTTCGCCAGTTGATCGATGACCTTGTCTCCCCATTGACTTTGCTGTTGTTCAAGAAAAATGGCCTTGCCTAATTGCCAATACAATTCAATTAGAGAAGCATTGGCTGAAAGCATAGCCTTACTTCTAGTGCTCTGAACCAGTGACTTTACATTCTTCAACCAATTGATGTATCCTGTATCTAGTTTTAGATCAAATGTCTTTCTATTGCTCATATTCCATTCCAATTATCTTCAGCTTGTGATGCTGGAATTTGCTTGCCATCAGCCGCAGTTGTAAAGAAATTCTTTACAACTGAAATTTCACTTAACTCTTTTTCTTCCAGTATGTTAGCTATGTGTTGACCTATGTTTTGCTTAGAGGTGGTAAAAAGTTCAGCCAGTTCATTTTGGTTCATCCAAACCGAGCCATCTTTAGCCATCAGACGCACGGCTGCTTTACCGTCATCAGTATTGTAGATGATGATGTTTTTTTCGTTATCCATCATGCCAATACATTTTTGATCCCGTCATGTGTTTCTGCTTCCAAGGCCAGAATATCTTCTTTGATCTTGTCTAATGGGCGCAAGGGCTTGTACTCGTAGAAATACTTGGTGAAGTTGATCTCATAGCCTGTGAGGGTTTTGGATTCGTCCAAAAAAGCGTCAGGGACGTGTGGTAATACTTCTCGTTCCATGTAGGCGTCAATATCTTCACTCAGGGGGATGTTTTCGGTATCACGCAGCTTGGAGTCAGCTTTGGGATTACCTTTTTTATCCGTCACCTTTTCACCGTTCTTATAGAGGGGGCGCTCTACGGTTACCTTGTGGTAGCCAAAGTCCGTGTTGTCAAAAATCTTACAATATTTCCCAGCTTCAAATGAACCGTAGATTTCGGTGATCTCCTTGATATGATCGTCTGAAAGCATGTTTCTTTTATTGCCTAGCGACTTGCTCATTTTTTTGAAATAGCTCACTGCATTGATGAGCTGTACTTTGCCTTTGCGTTCGGTTTTTTTACGGTTGTTGAGTACCCAGATATACGTACTGATACCTGTGTTGTAAAAGAGCTGATTGGGCAGGGCAATGACAGATTCTAGCAGGTCATTTTCCATGATCCATTGACGAATGGAGCTTTCGTTTTTGTTTTTACTTGGTGAACCTGAGAAGAGTGGAGAACCATTAAAAACGATAGCCAGTCGGGAGCCTTTTTTATCCTGCTTCATTTTGGCAACCAAGCTGAGTATAAACAAGAAGGAGCCATCTGACTTAGCAGGTAATCCCGCTCCAAATCGTCCGCCATGTCCTAGTTCATCATGCTCATCTTTTACCGTCTTGTATATCTTATCCCATTTCACTCCAAAAGGTGGATTGGTGATCAGGTAGTCAAACTGCATGTTAGCGAGCTTGTCTTCTGAGATGGAATTGCCCTTTTTTATATTGGAAGCATTCTGCCCTTTGATCATCATATCTGATTTACAGATGGCATAGGACTCAGGATTCAGCTCTTGTCCAAAGACTTCCAGTCGTGCATCTGGATTAAGTTCATTAAGGTATTCTTCCGCCACAGACAGCATGCCACCTGTGCCTGCACAGCAGTCATATATGGTTTTTACAATTCCTTTTTTAGTGAGAATATCCCTGTCATGCAGAAAGAGGATATTGACCATCAGTTTGATCACTTCACGGGGCGTAAAGTGTTCTCCAGCAGTTTCATTGGATAGTTCAGCAAACTTTCGGATCAGTTCTTCAAACATATAACCCATCTCCATGCTGGAAACTGCGTCATGATGCAGGTCTAACTCTTGAAAGCGTTTGATCACCATAAACAAGAGATTGCCGTCATCCAGCTTGGTTATTTGATTATCAAATTCAAACTGATCTATGATCTCTCTGGCATCTTCACTAAAGCCATTGATGTAGGTTCTCAGATTTACAGCCAAGTTGTTGGGATCAGCCACTAGCTTATCGAAATCGTATTTGCTGCGGTTGTGAAATTTATATCCTGCTGCCTTATTAAGGATAGGGTCTACATTTTCGATGGTGAGCGTAGATGCTGTTTTAAGTACTTTTTCTTTGGATGTCTCCAAAACACAATCCAATCTTCTCAATACGGTGAGTGGGAGAATGACCTTGCCATAATCACTTTGCTTGTAGTCTCCTCTGAGCAAGTCGGCAATAGACCATATGAAGTTGGCTGTTTCTTTAAAGTTTTTCATTAACTGTATTTATATATTTTTTTCTATTAGGCTCATGGCTTTTTTTGCCATAGGCTCATCTTGTATCACATCATTTATTTTATCCGCCAACCAAAGGACAGTAAGGTCATCTAGCTTGGTGTTTAGTACGGTCGCAATTTTATTAATATGCTCTCGTTGTGCTCTTCTTTCCCCACGTTCCAGCTTGCTCATAAGAGCAGTGTCTACATCAATTTGTGCAGCTACTTGACGAAGTAATAAACCTTGTGATTCACGCAGCTCTCTTAGTTTTGTACCCAGATAGTTCATTATCTTTTTATTGACTTGTCATTTTTTGTCAAATATAAGAAAACAAAGACATAGTAAAAGGAAAAGAAGAGAAAGTAACACTTAACCATTTAACGATTAAGGAGTCAAGGAAATAAAGGAAACTAAGGACTATTCTTCCTTGATTTCCTCTGAATCCTGCGTTTCCTTTTGGGACTTAGTATAGGAGTCTTTTTCATCTCGATGGAGCAATCCGCCTTTTACAAAACTGGTCATATAACCTTGTGCCGTCTTATCCTTAATCCCTAACTGTACCGCCAAATCCAGATAGCCTTGTCGGTTGAATTGAGCTGGTAGGGCTTCACAGAAACGTTCCCGTTTGTTCAACCTTTTTACGGGCTGTTCGGATTCAGGTAGTTGATTGAAGATGTAGCTGGCATGTATGATGAGTGTTTCTGCCGTGGCAATAGCTGTATTGAAATCTTGCTCTTCACAGATTAGCTTGCTTGGTATCTCTCCCGAATTCATTAATCGGAGTACCGATAATATCATAGCCATTCTAAACGTAATTAACCCCAATCTTCTTACTGTTCCAATATATTCTTCTCCCTTCAAATTGAAATAGTGCTGAAAGCAACTATTGAAGAATGTATTGAATGCTTCTTGTTGGTCTTTGGTCAATAAGAACTGAATATCCGCTGAATTTTTCAAGGCTTCATAGAAGCCGAAATACTCCTTACCTAATTCATAGAAGTAATCATCTAACCCAGTGGGTGTGTTGGATTCAAAGACATTTGACCAAATGGGTTGCATGTTCATGTAGTAGAACATGAAGCGACTAAACAATCCATCTTCTGTACTTGGGATCAGATTCAATACCTGCTTTGGCGTACCAGATAAAACCGTAGAAAGACAAGGACTTTCCAAGTCTAGTAATTCCCTGTCCGTTTTTCTGTAGTAGCTAATCGTTTCATGATGGAATGCTTTTCTAAATCCATCAGAATAGTTACCAAAATCACTTTTGAAGGTATTGGCTAATGTGTCTCCTTCCGTCTCAAATAGTAATCCTCTACCATTGTTATCATTCAGCAATTGAAACGCACCTGCAGCACTGCTATTAGCAGGGATAAAGAGTAGTTGAATAGGTGGTTCTATTGGTTTCTCAATATCGGGTTGCTTCTTCTTGTTGGCATGATAATCTGCCATTTCCATTTCATATTGTTGCTTCATTTGCTTGCTGGCTTCTTTCATACTATCATGAATGGGCTTAACCAACTTGCGGCAGTGGTTGAGTCTTCCTTTTCCTGCGGATGCTTTAGCAGAGATGAATAGAAAGAGGTTAGCGAATACCTTATTGTTATGGTAAATACCATAGATAGTAGGTAGCGTACTGCTGAGGGTGACAATAGAACCCAACAGCAATAAATCTCTTTCTTCATGTGTTTTAGCAACCTCCACTATCTTTTGCAAGAACTCAGGAAGTTTAGGAAACAAAGATTTAGGGAGAGAGGGAAGCTTTTTAGTCTGCACTGGCTCAGAATCCTTTGATACCACTTGAGTATTCCTAATAACAGATTTGCTTTTCGGCAATTCTATTCCAGCATTTTTAGCGAGATAGAAAAGGGTACTGATATTGACACCAGACCCATTTGCTTTCATGCAGTTGTCAAACTGCTTGTCGCATTCAGGTTGTGCCAAGCGGAATACTTCAATCCTACAAATACTCTTTCTTCTGGTTCGGCTCTTTCACCTAACAGATTGAAAGCTTGCTCTGAGATAGGCTGTGTTTCAATTCCCTTCGTTTTCTTCTGCCTGAATCGGATGTAGTAGCCCATCTCATTAGAGTGTTGCACTTCTGACCAAACCAGCTTTTGAATATCTGACCATCTCAATCCAGAGAGGCAAGAAAATAGAAAAGCAGTTTTAAGCTGTGGAATTTCACAATCTACCTTTGCAATGGCTTGCAATTCATCAAGCGTGAGAAATTCCCTCTCTGGCTCACCTTGTTTGAATGCTTCAACACCTTCACTTGGATTGGTAGGCAGAATGCCGTCTTTGACTACTTGCTTTAAGGCAGCTCTCAGCTTATTGAAATAGGAATACTTTGAGTTTTGTGATAGTCCTTTATCGCTTTTTGATTTAGCTCCTGTGTCCAGGTACTCTTTAAAGTCTAATACAAACTGACGGTCAACCTCTCCGAATGAAATATCATAGGGCAGGAATTTTTCGAGGTGCTTTACTACACTATCCCAATTGCCGTAATTTCCTGAACTGCTTTTACGCTGTTCGGCAAGCATACGCATATAGGCAATGAAGCTGCCTTTTAACTTTTCATTGTCACGGAATCCGAATGTTCCATTCTGGATTTCAATTTGTCGCTGTGCTCGAATGGTTTCGGCTAATTGCTGCGTCTTTTTATTCACCTCCTTTTGCTCCTTGGTCTTAGCTTTGGGGTCTAAATAGAGTTTGAGGTATTCCGTCTTTCTTTTACCCTTGTGGTAATAGTCAAGATACAGACTCGTTTTTCCTCCCTGATTTCTTTGTCTTAGTGTAACATTCATGCCGTAAATAATTTCTCAATATCGGTTCTCTTTATAATGGTGCGTCTACCGAGCTTGGCAGCATTCAATTGCTGTCGCTCTATACATGCGGTAGATTGTCCAACGGCTTGTACCCAACAATTGGCAAGCATCCTGAATACTCAGGAAGTCTTTGGATTTAACACCATTATCTGAAACTAAAGAGGGAGAGGGATTATCAACTGTCTGGAGCTTTTCCTGTCGCTTACGCTTCTTGTATGCTCGCTTAGCACAGTTATCCGAACAGTATTTTGTTACTGTGGTCTTTGCAATGAACATTTCAGCACAATGCAGACAGGTTTTCTCTATTCGGATGTTACTACTTATTTGTTGCTTGAAGTAGCTCTATGTAGCATAATCTTTCCCTTCCTCTAATTTCTTGTTGCTAACAACAAAATATATCTCTTTAGCAACAAATAAAAGAAGATAAAAGCATTCAAACTGCTTTAAATGAAAGATTTAGCTAAGCAAGGGAAAGGTAATTACTTTCCAATACAAAATTTACTAAAGATATTTTCCAGCAAATCATCAGTTGTGATTTCACCAGTGATCTCACCTAGATGGAATAGCGCAGAGCGGATGTCCTGTGCAACCAGATCGTTGGACATTTGATTGTTGATCCCCTCAATCACTCTATTCAAGGCCTCATCCGTTTGCTGCAGGCTTTGCAAGTGGCGTGCGTTAGTGACAACGACATCAGATTGAGCTGGAGCTGTAATGAAGCCTTTTAGCCTTTCCCTCAATTCTTCCAGGTTTTGCTTCTTTTTGGCTGAAATGAGAATAGCATCCTTTTCATCAGCCAACAATTCAACCAATTCACTTTCCCCAGAATCTGATTTGTTACCAAGGAGTAAATAGGGTACGGGTGACGCTTTCAATCCACTAATCTGTTCTTTAATCGAATCAATCGAATCATTCTCCAAATCGATAACAAACAGAACAAGGCTTGCCTCCTTCATTTTTGCAAGTGTCCTGGCTACACCAATGGATTCAACCGCATCAGTGGTTTCACGAATGCCAGCCGTGTCAATAAAACGAAACGTAATTCCATCAATGTGAATCTGATCTTCGATTATATCCCTTGTTGTGCCCGGTACATCAGAGACAATCGCCCGCTCTTCATTCAACAGCGCATTCAATAGGGTGGACTTTCCGGCGTTTGGTTTTCCTGCGATTACGGTCGGAATCCCATTTTTGATCACGTTTCCATACTCAAAACTTGCAATCAGTGATTTGATCAAAGTCTTGATCTTATCTATCAGCTCAATCAGACCCTTTCTGTCAGCAAATTCCACATCCTCTTCAGCAAAGTCCAACTCCAATTCGATCATGGACGCAAAATGAACCAGCTGCTCACGAAGGCTTTTGATCTCATTGGAAAAACCGCCACGCATTTGATTCATAGCTGTCTGCTGCATGGAGGCATTCTCTGACGCAATCAAGTCGGCAACTGCTTCTGCCTGAGCTAAATCAAAACGTCCATTTAGAAATGCGCGCTGCGTGAATTCCCCAGGCTTAGCCAGTCGAGCTCCTCTGGAAACCAAAACGGTTAATATTTTTTGCAAAATGAACTGCGACCCATGACTGGAAATCTCGATTACGTCCTCTTTGGTGTAGGAGTGGGGGCCTTTGAAAATGGAGATTAGTACTTCATCTAAGATTACATCTCCATCTCTAAGTGTACCCAGATGGATGGTGTGCGAGGAGACTTCGCTCAGATCCTTTGCAGGAAACAGGGCATCGGCAAGAGCTATGGCTTTGGGGCCAGAGATGCGTATGATTCCAATGGCGCCAACACCCGGTGGTGTGGCAAGTGCGGTTATAGTGTCTTGAATTGTGCTCAACTTTGTCGTTTGGTGGTTACGTACAGCCAAACCCCAAAGATCACTATAAATGCCGATCCAACGACTATTCCGAACGAATCTCCGATGAAGAGATATAACATCAACGCGGAAACGAATAGTCTGAGATACTCAGCGACAATCCAGTTTCGTCGGTTCTCCATTAGTAGACCTAGCTGAACCACTGACCAAATGATGAATCCTGCAAATAGGAGTTTTTGAGTTGAGTCATAATTGGCATGTGTGAACAGAAAGAGTGAGGTAAATCCGAGAACAACAATGAACTGAACGAGCAGAAAGCGAATCAGCTCGGTGTTCGGATGAACATCATATTTGAGGTATTGGGATTTTTGCACATCTGGAGCTGTCTGATAGCCACCAAGCGCAGCAGGTTGCCAACCTGGCTTGTAGAACAGCACCCTTAGTTTGTTAAGAAATCCGGGCGTCGAAACAACTTGCTTTGTCATGTCCACAATGGGAAGAATATTTGCCCAGACTGGATTCCATGTATTTGTAGGCTTTGTTACGCCGTAGGTTGGTTTCTCTTCTTCTTGCTGAAACGTTCCAAACATCCGATCCCACAGCATCAATGTTCCAGCATGATTCCGATCGATGTACTTCGGATTTCTACCATGATGCACCCTGTGATGCGATGGCGTGTTGAATATCCACTCAAACCACCTTGGCAGTTTGTTTATTGCTTCTGTATGAATCCAAAACTGATAGATCAAGTTGAGCCCTTTTATTGTGACGAATGCATAGCCACTGAAGCCTAGAAAAGCCAAGGGTAAATAGAACATCATAGAGAAAACACCGCCAAAAGAGGCCTGACGAAGTGCTACGGATAAGTTATAATCCTCACTTTGATGATGCACCACATGTGCTGTGTTCCAAAGAAAATTAATTTCATGACTTGCGCGATGAAACCAATAGTAGAAAAAATCAACTAGGATGAAAAGGAGAATACCCGTCCAGATGTTCATTTCAATCTCCGCGATAGAGTAGTACTGGTAGACAAATTGATAAAGTCCAATGGAAAGGACGCCCGTTAAAGCGTGGGTTACTTGAGAGAAAATCCCACAACTGATATTTGTGATTGCATCATTGGTTCGATACGTTTTAATCCTTGTGATTGCCTGATGAAGCAGCTCAAATCCAATCAGAAGAAAGTAAAGCGGGATTGATAAAATGACGGGATTGAAATCCATGGTTCAAAACTAATGCTGTATCCCTAATAGTGTGTCGTTCTCAAAATATTCAATGTTCAAAAAACAAATAAAAATCAACTACCAAATTCCAAAGTCTAGCTACTTTTTACTATCAACTGACAACTAACATTTACTTCTACTGACACCTAAATACTAACAACTATCAGATAGTTTTGCCGCATGATACAAGCGGTCAAAGTACTTAACGTTACTTCCATTTTACTATTTACGGTCGTTCTACTTTTGATCTACGGATACCTTCCTATTAGTGTAGACGTGAACATCGAAGGAATTGACAATCTTCATAAGCATCGATTCTTCTACTACAGTCTCTCTGCTTTTATTGGTGTAAATATCATCGTCCGACTTATCCTGAATTTCGGATTCAAGTCAGTGAGCGAGAATGTATTTGCATGGATGACCTCCTTGATATTCATTCTTAATTTGTACTTAACCTTTATTGTTGGGTTCATGGGAGTATGGAATAACTCCAATAGTATCAGTGCTTCCAGCTATGCTTATTTGAACTATCTCGGTCCATTTTTTATCCTAATTTGGGTAGGAGGACTAATTTTTTTAGTAGTAAAAAAACGATAACAACTCCTTAATAATCAGTTTTTTAAAACGACTTATTTGAAGTAAAACTCCTTGAAAACGATAGGTTGTTACGTATGCATACTGGATATTTATGCTTATTTTCAAAACTGGGTAATTATATAGCTTATAACGAATTTATCAATGTCAGAGGCGATTTATACAGAGGATAGCATTAAGTCACTTGATTGGAAGGAGCACATTCGGCTTAGACCAGGGATGTACATCGGTAAGCTTGGAGATGGCTCATCTCCAGACGATGGTATCTATGTGCTGGTCAAGGAAATTCTGGACAACAGTATCGATGAACATATGATGGGGCATGGACGGACCATAGAGATCAAGGTAACTGATCATCGGGTTCGAGTCAGGGATTATGGCCGTGGAATACCATTAGGAAAAGTGGTGGACTGTGTGTCGAAGATCAATACGGGTGGTAAGTATGATTCTGGAGCTTTCCAAAAGTCCGTGGGGTTGAACGGTGTTGGTACAAAAGCAGTAAACGCGCTATCCAGCTACTTCAAAGTTCAGAGCTTCAGAGACGGTGAGACCAAGATCGCTGAGTTTGAGAGAGGAGTGGTGAATCTGGATGATAAGATCAAAAAACTGGAATCCAGAAATGGAACAGAAATCATCTTTGAACCAGATGGTGATGTGTTCAAGAATTACCACTTCATTCCGGAGTACTTGGAAAATCTAATGTGGAACTATGCATACCTAAATGCCGGTCTCACGATTTCGCTAAATGGCAAGAAGTTTCACTCTGAAAATGGATTGCTCGATTTGCTTTCCAGAAAGGCAGACCCAGAGAGTATGCGGTATCCGATCATTCATCTCAAGGGAGAGGATATTGAGTTGGCGATTACACATTCAAATCAGTACGGTGAGGAGTACTACTCTTTTGTTAATGGACAGTTCACCACACAAGGCGGAACGCATCTAGCAGCCTTTAGAGAAGCAATAGTGAAGACGATCAGGGAGTTCTATGGCAAAAACTTCGATGCGGCCGATGTACGATCTTCAGTGGTAGCTTCAATCGCTGTTAGGGTGCAGGAGCCTGTGTTTGAAAGTCAGACGAAGACCAAGTTAGGATCACAGAACGTCGGCCCGGATGGACCTACCATGCGGACATTTGTCAATGATTTTATCAAGAAAGAACTAGACAATTTCTTGCACCGCGAGACAGCGACGGCAGATGCCCTGCTCAAACGAATTCAGCAATCCGAAAGAGAGCGAAAAGAAATTGCAGGTATTAAGAAGCTGGCGAATGACCGGGCCAAAAAAGCGAACCTGCACAATAAGAAATTGAGGGATTGCAGAATTCACTACAACGACAAAAAGGGAACGGACGACCAGAGGAATGGGACGATGGTCTTCATCACGGAGGGAGATAGCGCAAGTGGATCCATCACCAAGACGCGGCAAGTCCAAACGCAAGCAGTCTTTTCACTAAGAGGTAAGCCCTTTAACTGTTTCGGACACACCAAAAAGGTGGTGTATGAAAATGAGGAATTCAATCTGCTGCAGCATGCACTCAATATTGAGGATGGACTTGAGGGACTCAGGTATCGAAAGATCGTCATAGCGACCGATGCGGATGTGGATGGAATGCACATACGCTTGTTACTACTTACCTACTTCTTGCAATTCTTCCCTGAGTTAGTACGAAACAATCATATTTTCATTTTGGAGACACCACTGTTTAGGGTTCGAAATAAGAAGGAAACGATCTACTGTTACACAGAGGAAGAGCGAGTTGCCGCTATTGGGAAATTAGGAAGCAAGCCAGAGATCACACGATTCAAAGGACTTGGAGAAATTTCACCAAATGAATTCTCGGCTTTCATTGGTGAAGACATTCGACTTGAACCTGTAATCCTCCAGAAAGACACAAAAATCAATGATTTGCTCGGTTTTTACATGGGGAAAAACACACCAGACAGACAGCAGTTTATCATTGATAAACTAAGGGTAGAAAAAGATTTAATAGAAGGTGAAGCAGCGTGAGCGAAAATTCCCGAAGCTTCATTGCAGAAATATTACAAATATTGATAAATTGTAATAAAATCACAATAAATTACTTTTTGTAAAAAAAGCACAATGAATAGTGTTATCCTAATGGGAGATGTAATTGACAGTAACGATCAGCCGCAATCGAAATTGATGGATGAGTTTAAAGGCGTGGTGCAATTTTCTAATGGACAATACAAGGATGAGATTATTTCACCGCTGACAATTACACTTGGAGATGAATTTCAAGGAATCGTTGACTCAATTAATACTGGTGTGATGACTATTATTTTGATCGAAGAACAAATGATTGAAAGGAATTTAGATTTTAAGATCAGATACGTTTTACATGAAGGCGACATCGAGACAGAAATTAACAAAGAACGAGCATACGAAATGCTCGGTGAAGGTCTTACAAAAGCACGAGATGAGTTAAATGGTCTCAAAAAATCAAGCAGTAGATTTCATTTTTCTTTAAAGACCGAACCAACTTCCAATTCCTTAAACAAGCTATTCAAGTTGTTACAGTTCTTTCTGGATGGTTGGTTTCAGAAAGATCGAACGACTGTTTCTGGTTTTCTCAAAGGTCTTAACTACAAGGAAGTTGCTAAAATTGAGAAGAAGGATGAGTCCTCACTCTGGAGAAGAAGAAGAAGTCTGGCAATAGACGAATACTTTACCTGTAAATCCTTGATTTATGAAGCTATTAGATAACATAGGGATTTATGCTCTTGTGTTTGTAGCTGGAGAAGTTGTTGCTACACTGATATTTTATTTTCTAACAAAGGGATTCTCAAAGAAGCTGACCGTTACGATTGCATCAAGAGGCTGGCTTGAAAGAGCATTTTTGTTAGTTGCATTATTAAAAAATTTACCACAAGCACTGATTTTATTTGGAGCACTCAAAATTGGAACGAGACTCAAGGAAGGTGAAAATAAGATTTCGAACGACTACTTTCTAGTAGGCAATCTAATTTCTGTGCTGCTGGCACTTATTTACTACATTATTTCAACAGAAGTTTTTAATAACTGATGGGAGAAGAACACGAAGAAGAAAAAGAACTACATGAAGTCATTCCTATTTCAGGAATGTACGAGAACTGGTTTCTAGATTACGCATCTTATGTAATCCTGGAGCGTGCAGTTCCAGCTATCAACGATGGATTAAAGCCAGTACAAAGGCGAATTCTCCACGCAATGAAGGAGATGGATGATGGGAGGTACAACAAAGTAGCCAACATCATTGGTAGCACGATGCAGTACCATCCGCATGGAGATGCCTCGATCGCTGACGCTATTGTAAACATCGGACAGAAGGACTTGCTCATTGATATGCAAGGAAACTGGGGAGACGTGCGAACAGGGGACTCAGCAGCCGCCTCACGTTACATCGAAGCGAGACTTTCGAAGTTTGCCCTGGATGTCATTTACAATCCACAGACGACGAATTGGCAGTTATCCTACGATGGCAGGAAAAAGGAGCCTGTAACATTTCCGGCTAAGTTCCCATTGCTGCTCGCGCAAGGAGTCGAAGGAATTGCCGTTGGTCTCTCCACCAAAATGCTTCCACATAATTTCTGCGAGATTATCGAAGGAGCCATTGCTATTTTGAAAGGAAAGAAGGTGAAGCTGATGCCCGATTTTCAAACTGGTGGGAAAATTGACGTTACAGATTACAATGATGGAAAAAGAGGTGGCAAAGTACGTGTCCGGGCCACCATCGTTGAAGAGGATTCCAAGACCTTATTAATCAAAGATATTCCGTACGGAACCACAACGACCTCACTGATTGAATCCATTGTAAAAGCCAACGACAAAGGAAAAATTAAAATCAAGCGGGTGGTTGACAACACCGCTCAGGATGTGGAGATTGCTATCTCGCTAGCTTCCGGGGTTTCTCCAGATATAACAATCGATGCGCTTTATGCTTTTACGGATTGTGAAGTTTCGATTTCGCCAAATGCCTGTGTGATTGTCGAGGACAAACCTCACTTTTTGACCGTGTCTGAGATCTTGAAGCAATCCGTAGATCAAACTGTCGAGTTGCTTAAAAGAGAGTTGGAGATAAGAAAGGGAGAGCTTCTCGAAAAAATGCTTTTCAGTTCACTTGAGAAGATTTTTATTGAAAACAGGATATATCGGGACATTGAGGAGTGTGAAACCTGGGAGGCTGTCATCGAAACAATTGATAAAGGACTTGAGCCTTTCAAAGCGCAGTTCTACCGTTCAATAACTGAAGAGGATATTGTAAGATTAACGGAAATAAAGATCAAGCGAATTTCTCGTTTCGATGCATTCAAAGCGGATGAACTGATGAGAAAGCTCGAAGAGGAGCTGAAGGAAACAGAGCATCATTTGGCAAACCTAACGGAGTATGCAATAGCCTACTACCAAAATTTGTTGGACAAATACGGCAAGGGAAAGGAGCGTAAAACGGAGATTACCAACTTCGATACGATCAAGGCGGCAGTAGTTGCAGCAAACAATGCCAAACTCTACGTCAATCGAGAGGACGGCTTTGTAGGCTATGGGCTGAAGAAAGATGAGTATATCTGTGAGTGTTCCGACATTGATGACATCATAGCATTCACCAAAGATGGTAAGTGTGTAGTCACCAGAATTCAGGACAAGACCTTTGTCGGCAAGAACATTCTGCACGCTGGAGTGTTCAAAAAGAACGACGAGAGGATGGTGTACAATCTGATTTATGCCGACGGAAAGTCTGGAAAATCCTTCGTTAAGCGCTTTCAGGTTTTGTCTGTAACCCGTGATCGGGCGTATGAGCTGACCAAAGGGGATAAAGGGAAAGTCCACTATTTCTCAGCCAACCCCAATGGTGAAGCAGAAATAGTTACCGTCTCTTTGACGCAAAGTAGCACGGCGAGAAAGAAGATTTTTGATTATGATTTTTCAGAACTTGAGATCAAAGGACGAGGAGCAGGAGGAAATACCCTGACTAAATACCCTGTTAGAAAGGTGGTTTTTAAGGAAGAAGGAAAATCTACGCTTGGTGGAGTTGACATCTGGTACGATCCAATCGTAGGAAGACTCAATAGAGCGGAGCGAGGTGATCTACTAGGGAACTTCAATAGTGGAGATATGGTCGTTGCTTTCTACAAAGACGGCAGCTATGAAACGACCAGTTTTGAATTGACGAATCACTATGATTTCGATAAGGTGATGGGTATCTACAAGCTTGAAACGGACGCTGCGTTTAACGCTATTCATTATGATGGTGAGTCAAAAACGCACTACGTTAAGCGCTTTATCATCGAAACCAATACATTAAATAAGAAGTTTTCTATTGTTACAGAGGCGAGCAGTTCCAAGCTTAATTTCATTTCGAAGGGTATTCAGGCCGATGTTGAGGTGACCTACAAGGATGGACGCAAACACTCAGTAAAGAGCCTTGACCTTATCAACTTGATTGATATTAAAGGGTGGAAGGCGATCGGAAACAAACTGCCGATTCAAAATGTGATCAAGGTTGAGTTACAGAATACGGAGGGGCCAGAAATAGCTGCGGAAGTACCCAGCGTAGCGCCTACTCCTCCAACTTCAGTTGAAGAAGACACTGCCGAAACCTCAGCTGAGGGCGCGAAGGAACCATCGATGGATCTCGAAGCTTTAAAAAATGAAATAATAACAGAGGTTGAAGACGAAGAAAATCAATTAGGTCTCTTTGGAGAAAATGGGAAGGAATAATGCCGAGGCTATTATATCTACGTTAGAAGAATTTGTTTCAGAGCATAAAAGAGATCTTGTCGACCAGGTGCTAGAAAACAGGACAAGACACCTTACGCTCGTTTTCGAAGATATTGATAAGCCGCACAACATCAGCGCAGTTATTCGTACAGCGGAATGTTTGGGTGTGCAGGATATTCATTTCATCAAAAACAAGAATGAATACTCGGTGAACCCTACCATCACACAAGGGGCTTCCAAGTGGCTGACTTTCCATCATCACGAAGCAGAATCTAATAATATTGATGCCTGCTATGCCTCATTGCGAGCCGAGGGATACAAAGTGTATGCGACGACTTTGCATGAAGAAGCTGTGTCCATTGATGAGTTGAATGCCAACGAAAAAATAGCCATCGTTTTTGGAACAGAGTCAGATGGAATTAGTAAGGAAGCAGGGGAAAAAGCAGATGGCCTTGTTCATATTCCAATGTTTGGTTTTACCGAAAGTTTCAATCTGTCTGTGAGCGCGGCCCTCTGTCTAAATACCATAAGAGGAAAATTGAACGGAGCTTTCCCTGGTATTACTACCGAGGAAAAGATAGAACTAAGGGCTGAATGGTACCGTCGAATTGTTCGTGAAGCGGATCTCATCTTGAAAACGAAAGGAGTGAAGGTGTGAAGAGATTGCTAAAATTTGGTGTTTGGGCGGGAATTTCCGTAGTACTGTTTATTTTGATTACCAACATTTGGGTGGTCACCTCAACTCGTAATTTGATTTTTAACCTTCAGGAAATTCCTGCTAGTGAGGTGGCGCTTGTTCTAGGCACCAGCAGACGAACCAGTGAAGGTATTCCCAATAAGTTCTTTGTGGGGCGAATGAAAGGGGCAGTAGACCTGTACCAAAGCGAAAAGATCAAACATCTGCTGCTTAGTGGAACAAGAGTTCCTAACTACAATGAGCCAAACGATATGTTCAAAGCCCTCGGAGAACTTGGCGTGCCGTCCAAGCACATATCTCTTGACACTGCTGGTTTTAGAACACTTGATTCAGTGGTAAGATCAAAGGAAGTTTTCGGACTGAATTCGATAACAATAGTTACCCAAAAGTTCCATTGCTATAGATCTCTTTTCATTGCTAAAAAGTATGGTATCAAGGCTGTCGCTTATTCAGTTGATGAAGGAGGCTCTATTGGGTTCAATTTGGCAATGCGGGAAGTCTTAGCAAGATCCTATGCCGTAATTGACCTATATATTTTCCAGAGTAAACCCAGGTTTTTGGGAGAGAAAATTGAATTGGACATAAAATAAGAAGCAGACTTTTATTTTTGTCAAATAATGGATCAATGATCGTATTATTGCATCTGTCAGTTGCCACTAGTTAACTTAACACTTTGAAATAGTATCGTTTTGAATTTCAACCCGTGGCACTTGCCTGATTTATTTTGTCGATGCCTTCTGATAGTCAATATTGGGATCGGGTTTTCAATGACCGCTTTCGGTTTTCAAAATACAAACCCCTTAGTTTTTGTTGAGAACAAAGGTCAATGGGACCCAAGTATAAAATTTGGGGCGGATGTTCCAGAAGGAAAATTTTTCCTGAAAGAAAATGGATTTCAATTCTTATTAACAGATATGAATCCCACAGAAGGAGAATTGGTCTCCGGCTCACATTCTCATTCAGTTCGGTTAAAAGAGAGATCGATTCTAGAGGTTGAGTTTTTGGGATCTAAACCTACTATCAAACTCGAGGCAAAAGACTTCCGTAGCGAAAAGTACAATTACTATTTAGGAGCAGATCGCTCCAAGTGGGCCGAGGATTGTCGCGCCTTTGAGACTGTTTCGTATCAGGATGTTTATGACGGAATCGATTTGATGATCTATCAAAAGGAGGGAAGGATAAAGTATGATTGGCTAGTCGATAAAAGTAGCAGACCAGGTCAGATAAAGCTAAAGTATGCAGGAGACGCGAACATGTTTCTCGAAGATGGCTGTTCATTTATCGAGATGGGATCAAATACGATCATGGAAGACCGACCTGTAGCATTTCAAATGGACAAGCAGGGACAACGCCAGCTGGTTGATTGCAAGTTTACCCTCCAGAATAAAGAACTCAGTTTTGAGCTAGGCGACAACTATGATCAGGATCAGAAACTCATCATTGACCCTGAATTGATTTTTTCTACTTTTTCAGGATCAGTCTCCGACAATTTCGGTTATACAGCTTGCTTCGATGATGAGGGTAACCTGTACAGTGGTGGTATAGTGTTCGGGTCGCAATTTCCATCTACAACTGGAGTCACCTTCGGAGGTGGCATAACCGATATGGCGATCTTAAAGTATGACTCTTCTGGCCAAGACCTCCAATACGCCACCTATATTGGAGGATCAAGCGGTGAAACCCCACATAGTCTGATAGTCAACAACAACAATGAATTAGTGATCATGGGAACGAGTGGGTCCACAGACTATCCTGTTTCTGATGATGCCTATGATAAATTATATAATGGAGGAAGAACCTTTACTTTGTTTGAAGAATACACTGAGGGCACTGATATTGTTCTAAGTAAGCTGGACCAGTCGGGTCACCTGATAGCTTCCACTTTCGTTGGCGGTGCTGGCAATGATGGGATTCTTAGAATGAATGCTATCAATGATTATACGAATCAATTAATCTATAGCTACGGAGACTACCAGCGTGGAGATGTGTTTGTTGATGAAGACGATAACGTCTACGTGGCTTCCAGCACTGACACCACCACCTTTCCAATAGTCGGAAATATACAAGGAACCTACGCTGGGGGAAATTCAGATGCAGTCGTTTTTTCGCTAGATAGCAAGCTTAGCAATCTTAGATGGAGCACATATTTAGGAGGAGCGGGAGATGACGCAGCATACTCTATAAAGCTAAACGACAAGGGACAGACAGTGGTGGGTGGAGGAACAACGAGTGTCGATTTTCCTTCATCGACCGGCGCCCTTAATCAGGGCTACAAAGGAAAGATAGATGGTTTCATTACTGTAATTGACGCTGAGAATGATTCCCTAGCACAAAGTACATTTATCGGAACCTCTGAATACGATCAGGTATATTTTATAGACATTGACGAAAATCAAAGTATATATGCTGCTGGTCAAACCAGTGGTAATTACCCAGTCTCTGCTGGTGTATATGTTAATCCGAACAGCTCTCAATTTATTCACAAGCTCCAACCATCACTCCAAGCAACGGAATTTTCGACAGTGATTGGTTCTGGTGTTTCATCTCCAAACATTTCGCTCACTGCCTTTTTAGCGAACGAGTGCGGAAACATCTTTTTGAGTGGTTGGGGAGGTGAGGTTAACAATAGAAATAACCCGCTCACTTCTGCGGAGAGCTCAACAGTAGGTTTACCAGTGACAGATGATGCTTTATTTAAAACAACTGATGGGAGCGATTTTTATCTTCTCGTTCTGTCTGCTGATGGATCTGAACTATTGTATTCAACTTTTTTCGGCTCGACAAATAATGATGGTGATCACGTGGATGGTGGGACAAGTAGGTTTGATAAAAGGGGCATTGTGTATCAGTCAGTTTGTTCTTGCGGTGGATCCAATGATAATTTTCCAACCACGGAAGGAGCATGGTCAAATATCAATAAAGGAGTCAATATCAATGGCATAGAGCGCTGCAACAACGCAGCATTTAAGTTTGACTTGGCAACGCTAAAAGCAAGGTTTGAAACATCAGATATAGATGGTGGCCAAATCGGAGTCACGATGGGTTGTGCCCCCTTTACAGTCTTATTTACCAGTACAAGTATTGGTGGCGAAGAGTTTTTTTGGGATCTTGGAGATGGAAATACTTCAGCCAGCCCTGAATCGGTGACTCACGAGTTTGTCAATCCTGGAGATTATGAAGTGATGCTTCGAGTCCGTGATGAAAATACGTGCAGAGAGGAAGATGTTTATTCCACTACAATAACAGCAATAGAAGAGGATATTTCAGTATCCGGACCAGCCCAAATCTGTGCAGGGTCTTCAACGCAACTTACTGCGACAGGAGGTGGGTCTTATAGATGGGAACCTAATATAGGACTGGATGACCCAACTTCAGGGACTCCCAATGCGTCGCCACCAGCTACGATAGAGTATAGTGTAGAGGTAACTACACCTGGTGGTTGTATTAAAACTGCTAATGTCACTGTTACGGTAGTGCCGGTGATCGTGGAAGATTTTGAAGTTCAGACCGTTTTTCCAGATTGTAGTAGTCAAATTTCCTTTGAATTCATAAATAAGACCTCCTATTTTGGTGAAATGGTTTGGGATTTTGGTGATGGAACGTCCTCAAGTGAGAGAAACCCGATCCATTCCTACACGAATCCTGGTGTTTACTCGGTTAGTCTTGATATAAATGAGACATGCATTACTCAAAAATCAATAGAGGTTCGATTTGATGAACTGTTTATCCCAAATGTTTTTACACCGAACAATGATGGTATTAATGACCTTTTGGTGATCAAATCTCCTTTTGACATTGAGCTTACAGTAGTTGATCGAAGTGGTAGTGAGATTTTTAAAAGTTCTAACTATCAGAACGACTGGGATGGCGGTGAATTCCCCTCAGGAGTCTACTACTATCAAGTTAAGTTCCCCAATGCACAGGTTTGCAAAGGCTGGATGCAAATCATGAGATAAGCATCAGAAACAATTATTCTTCTGTGTTTATCAAGTCAGCAAGTTTTACATTTTTTATTAGTATCTGAAAACTCAAAATGATCAAATTGCTTTTTATCTTATCTGGACTTCTGTCCATTAATGAAAGCCACGATTTCAAATTGGCACATTACGAACTTTCGAAAACTGAAAGTGAATTGGAGCTGTTCATTAAGTTGGACAGATTTGATCTACTCAACGCCGTCTCAGACTGCAATCAAGAAGAAGAATTAGCCAGCTGCATGACTTCCTACCTGCAAAAGCATTTCTCTCTATCTCTCAACGGAGTTAAAACCGATTACGAATACCAGAGTCACGAAATCAAGGAAGACTTTATTGAGCTGAAATACTCCCTTGGTAAATTTGACCAAGAGGTGAAAGAGATACGAGTCTACAATGATGTCTTACTAGAGCTTTACGAGGGACAGGAAAATATTATCGTAAGCCTGCTTCACGGCCGCAAAAGATCCTTCCGATTAAACAAAGGAAGATTCGAGACAGCAATTAAGTATTAAGTAGTTTTGAATACAACGCTATTTCCCTGGCAAGGGTATTAAAGGTTTTTGGAGCATCTCCACCCTCTCAGAGTCACACAAGCGGAGGCAAGGCGTAGGAGGACTCTGAGGATTCACAATTAGAACCACCAATAGTTTTAATATTACCGTCCAATGAAAACTCGTGATATTATTAGTCTATTATCATTACTTTAGGCAAGTACATTTTTTGTAACACTAACCCATTGTAATCATGCGAAAACTCACCTTGCTAACGCTGCTGTTATTTGTCTTTGGAATAACAACAGAAGCTCAAAGAAGAAAAGGGCAATCAACCCCCTCAAGTAGCTCAAATGGATTGAAATCCGAGCTATTCAAGAATTATAAGTTCAGGAACATCGGACCAGCTTTTATGTCTGGTAGAATTGCTGACCTTGCTATCCATCCCACAAATGAGAATATCTGGTACGTAGCAGTTGCCTCTGGCGGAGTTTGGAAAACAAGCAATGCTGGGGTCACATTCGAGCCTGTCTTTGACGATCAGGCTGTGTATGCTACCGGGTGCATTTCCATTGATCCTAGCAACCCCAATGTCGTTTGGCTTGGAACTGGCGAGAATAACGGTGGAAGGCATTTGAGTTTTGGTGATGGAGTATATAAAAGTGAAGACGGAGGAGCATCATGGACCAACATGGGGCTCAAGAACTCTGAGCATATCTCGCGCATAGATATTCACCCTGAAAACTCAAACGTGATTCGGGTTGCTTCTCAAGGTCCTCTTTGGAGCGCTGGAGGAGATCGCGGGTTCTACCTGAGTACGGATGGCGGTAAAACCTGGAAGAAAACACTTGGAGATGATGCGTTTACTGGCGTCACGGATTTTGCTGTTGACCCACGCGATCCCAACTGGATTTATGCAGCAACATGGCAACACCATCGAACGGTAGCTGCCTGGATGGGCGGTGGACCTAAGACCAAAATCTACCTTAGTGCAGACGGTGGCAGTACCTGGAAAGAACTAAAAAATGGTCTTCCAAAAGGGAATATGGGAAAAATAGGCCTTGCCATTTCTCCTCAAAACCCAGACGTTGTCTATGCCGCTATTGAACTAGATAGAACTACAGGAGGCATCTTCAGATCCACAGACCGTGGAGGCAGCTGGACGAAAATGTCCAATCAGGTTGCAGGAGCCACAGGACCACACTACTACCAGGAACTGTATGCATCTCCACATAAGTTTGATAGGGTTTATCTGATGGACAGCCCTTTCATGATGTCCGAGGATGGAGGTAAAACATGGGCGCAAGTCAACACTACGGACAAGCATGTGGACAATCATGCCATGGCATTCAAAAAGTCTGATCCGAACTACATCATGGTAGGAACAGATGGTGGAGTATATGAGAGTTTTGATCTTGGTGCAAATTGGAGGTTTATGGAAAATATTCCAGTGACGCAGTTTTATAAAATCGCAGTGGATGACGCAGAGCCATTTTATAACATCTACGGAGGTACGCAAGACAACAGCACGCAGGGCGGACCTTCTCGTACTGATAATTTGAGTGGTATACGAAATGCTGATTGGAGCGTAGTGTTGAATTGGGATGGACATCAGCCTGCAACAGAGCCTGGCAACCCAGATATCATCTATGCTGAACGCCAGCAGGGAAATCTTTCGCGGATTGACATGCGCTCGGGAGAAGCTACCGACATTCAGCCACAACCAGACGCTGGCGAGCCCTATGAGCGCTTCAATTGGGATGCACCAATATTGGTAAGTCCACATTCGCCTTCGACGTTATATTTCGCCTCTCAGCGGGTCTGGAAGTCTGAAAATAGAGGGGATAGCTGGACTGCAATTTCTGGTGACCTGACTAAAAACCAGAACAGAATTGAACTTCCAATTTTAGGTGGTAAGCAAAGTTGGGATATGCCATGGGATGTCGGTGCGATGTCCAGTTACAACACGATCACTTCGCTTGCTGAGTCTCCTCAAAAGGCTGGATTGGTTTACGCAGGAACAGATGATGGCATCCTTCAGGTCACCGACAATGGAGGCGCTTCATGGAGAAAAATTAATGTGTCAGCAATGGGCGTTCCAGCTACTGCCTTTATCAATGATGTTAAGGCTGATATGTTTGACGAGAACACGGTCTACGTAGCGCTTGACAATCATAAGTATGGCGACTACAAACCGTACCTCGTAAAGAGTACAGATAAAGGAGCAACGTGGAAGTCGATTGCCAATGGGCTAACAACCAAGAACATGGTTTGGAGAATCGTACAAGATCATGTTAGTGCAAACCTCATGTTTCTTGCCACAGAATTTGGTGTCTATTTCACCATAGACGGAGGAAACAATTGGACGGAACTTTCAGGTGGCGCCCCTACCATTTCTTTCCGAGATTTAGCCATTCAGAAGAGGGAAAATGATTTGGTGGCTGGTTCGTTCGGACGTGGATTTTTTATATTAGATGATTACAGCGCGTTGCGCTCCATCAGCAAAGCCACTATCAATGAAGAAGCAGTGCTTTTCGCACCACGAAAGGCGCTTTGGTACATACCAAGATCCATTGTCGATTTTGATGATAAACGAGGATCTCAAGGCTCGCAATTGTACATGGCACCAAATCCTGATTTTGGAGCTGTCTTTACCTATTACCTGAAAGATGACCTTAAGAGCGCTGAGGATGTTCGAAAAGAAAGCGAGAAGTCCTCAATTAGCCAAAACAGAGATGTGCCTTTTTCTGGCTGGGACGCGTTGGCTGAAGAAAAAAAGGAGGAAGGTCCATTTGCTTTTGTAGAGATAAAAAATGCGCAAGGTCAAATAATAAATAGAGTGAAAGCAAAGGGCAGCAAGGGGTTTAACAGAGTGGCTTGGAATCTGAGGTACGCATCAAATGATGCCTTGCGTCTAAATGGAAATGCGGGTGATGCCAGCGGACTCCTTGCATCTCCAGGCACCTATACTGGCACCATGTTCAAAATGCAAAAGGGAAAGATTACGCAACTGGGATCACCTGTCACATTTGAGGTGGAGAAATTGCGTGAAGGAGCATTGCCTGGATCTGATCCTGCCACCGCTTCAACATTTTGGAGATCTTATGAGCGGCTCAACCGTGATGTAAATTCGTTTGACACATCCTTGCGTAATTTACTCAAGGCTGCGGATCGCTTGCATCTCGCTGCTAGCAGGTCAAACCTTGGAAATGACGTAATCGAAAGTGCCATAGCTCTGGAGAAGCGGGTCAAAGACCTCAACTCAGCGTATGGAGGGAATGCAGCAAAGCAGGAAATTGGTGAAAAAACCAATCCAACCGTAGGAGCAAGAATGTTTGCTTTGTACAAAGGACTTGCCTGGTCTACTTATGGCCCGACTGAGACACATAAGAAAAGCTTGACGTTGGCTCAAAATGAGCTAAATGATCTCAATGCAAAACTTGGTGGTCTTGCGAACGAAGCGAAATCCTTGGCAGATCAGATTGTGCAAGCTGGCGGGCCAAGCATTGAGGGCTTTTAAGAAATATAGAAATCAGATGGTAAAAAAGGAGGGAGTTGATCATTCAATTCCCTTTTCTTTTGCCCAGATTTTCAATTGACCAAACCCTTTGTGGCAATTGTCGCTGATAAAATTGAGCATCGCCATCGTGGCGGTTTCAGGATTATTCTGCAAATTCTCAAGATCAGCGGCGGAATCTAATTGCAGCATTTTTATCGAAGGCTTTAGCTGATGTGCTGTTTTTCCGAGGTTTACAAAATCACCAGAGGCAAACTCACGACTCATTTTCTTGGTAAGCGCACTATAGGTTGTCTCAAATGTTGATAGGAATTGCTTGATGAATTCATGATCACCATCACTGATAGTTTCGAGGTATGTAAAATCGATTTTCATGTTAGGCCGAAGTTAATAATATTCTATTGTCTCATTCGGGAATATTTTTTGTATTTTCGTGCGAAATTTTCAAACAAATAAGAATGATAACTGAATTTGAACCTTTACGTGAGGACGAGATCGACGTAGTAATTAAGGCACCTGTCTATGTTGCAATTTTGATTGCTGGTGCAGATGGAAACATAGATAAATCTGAGAGAAAAGAAGCAATTAATGTCGCGAGAAGCAAGCAAACCCGATCTAGGGAGCAGCTGGGCGATTATTATAAGTTAGTAGGTGAAGGTTTTGAAGATAACTTCAACAAGCTAATTGACGAGTTACCATCAGGTACCGAAGAAAGAATTTCTTCCATTACCAAGGAGCTCAGAAAGTTGAATTTCATCTTACCTAAAATTGATAAAAACTTCGCAATAAAATTATATGCGAGTTTGAAGGAATTGGCAAAGAAGATTGCCGAATCATCTGGGGGAGTATTGGGGTACCTTTCGGTCGGATACGAAGAGGCTAAACTGTTAGAGCTAAAAATGCTGAACGATCCAACCAAGTAGTAGCTACTGATAAAGTATTGACAACCCTGTCTGACATTGCTTCAAGACAGGGTTTTTTTATTTCCTTTACAGCATGCAAGCAAGTTCCATTGCTCCTTTAAGATTGGTTTTTTTGATGTGGTTATTCTTTACCGTAGAATACTACTTGCATATGGATCTTGGGTTTATGGGTATTTATCCTCGTAGTGTAACTGGTATGCTGGGGATACTCACCTCTCCCATGATTCATGGGAATTTCAATCATCTACTCTCGAACACAATCCCACTACTTGCTTTGGGTGGGTCTCTCTATTTCTTTTATCCGTCGGTTGCATCCCGAGTATTCTTACATGCCTACTTCTTCACCAACATTTTAGTTTGGACGTTTGGGCGTCCATTCTATCACATTGGGGCCAGTGGTCTTGTGTACTCTCTTGCAGCCTTTCTTGTTTTCTATGGGTTTTTTCACAGAAACTTTAAATCTGTAATTATCAGCCTTGTAGTTGTGATTGTCTATGGGGGACTTGTATTCGGTGTATTGCCATCGAATCAGGGTGTTAGCTGGGAATCTCATTTGATGGGTAGTTTGGTAGGAGGGGTTAGCGCATTTCTTTTTGGTTATAAAAAATAATATTACTAATATTTTTAGTAATATTATACTGTGGAATATCATAAAGGAAAAGGGGCGCAGATCAATGTGCCGAACAGGTTCATAAAGCAGTTCATTAGCACAGAAGACGTAGATGGGCAAGACGAGGAATTGCTTTTATCGAAACCCAAAACAGAGATCTTCTACGAATCACCTAAGAAGATAATTTCCTATAATTCAAGTCCAGATATTAAGATGGACGCATCTGTTAATCCCTATCAGGGATGTGAGCATGGATGCGTGTACTGCTACGCCAGGAATTCAAATGAATATTGGGGTTTTAGCGCTGGCTTAGATTTTGAATCCAAGATTATCGTCAAAAAAGATGCTCCAAGGTTACTAGAGAGAGCTTTCCTCAGCCCTTCATATCGTCCGCAGACGATCATGCTTAGCGGTAACACGGACTGTTATCAGCCACTGGAAAAGAAATTTGAAATCACAAGAGAGATTCTTCGCACCTGCTTGAAATTCATGCATCCGATTGCAATTGTCACCAAAAACTCACTGGTACTTCGTGATGTTGATGTTTTAAAGAAATTAGCAGATGAAAACTTAGTTCAGGTGATATTCTCAATCACCTCGCAAGATGAATCATTAAGACGTCTTCTTGAGCCCCGAACCGCCAGTGCAAAGAAGAAGTTTGAAGCCATAAAAATGCTAAGTGCGGAGGGCATCCCAACTGGGATCATGAATGCACCAATCATCCCCTCTCTAAATCATCACGAAATTCCATCCATACTGGAAGAGGCAGCAGTTAATGGAGCCTCTTTTGCGGGGTATACGGTGGTTCGGTTGAATGGAGCTGTAGGAACAATATTTAGTGATTGGTTGCACAAAAACTTTCCTGATAGGGCAGAGAAAGTTTGGAATCAAATCCAGGAGCTGCATAATGGAAAAGTAAATGATTCAGAATTTGGAAAAAGGATATCTGGAGAGGGGAAGATTTCCGAGATCATCAATCAACTATTTAAAGTAGCCAGAAGGAAGCACTTTAGTCAGCTCGAACCTGTCAGATTAGATTGCACGAAATTTAGAAAAGGGGGCAATTACAGACTTTTCTAATAAAAAAACCTACTCTCACTTGCATGGAGTAGGTCCTCTTCATATATACTATTAACCGCTTAGGTTAATGGGTATTCTTCAGTTGAGAGCTAATATACAATGCCCCACCTGCCAACGCAAAATTCTCAAAAAATTCAAACAACTCTACTTGGTTGCCTTGTAGGCCTGCTGGTAAATGAATAATAAGGGCGAAGAGCAAAAGCATTAGGCCTAGCAATTGTGCTGCTAGCCTAGCCTTAATCCCAATGATAACAGCAATGGCAGATAAGACAAGACCCATACCAGTAATGATTACCCACAGAACGGGCATTGGGAGAAAATCAGGAACCAAGCTAGCCATCTCATTGGTATTGGATAGATGTCCAAACCCAAAGTATGCCATAGGAACAATGAACATTAGCTTGCCGATAAATTGTAAATTTTTCACGCGATTGGTTAGTATTTAAAGATCAAAGCTAGTTAAACGGTTAGAATGTTTAGTGATCTGAATTTTATACTATCGGCTATTTAGTTGTTTAATAAGAAGTTCTTTGGTTCTAGGGCGGTCAATTTTTTGCGAATTCGTCAGCACGAAACATTCTAAAAAGTGAATGTCTTTAGGCTTTTGATATTTTTCCAGATTTGAAAGGTCAAGAGCAGGATCATACGAATCACCTTCAATTATCAGAACCACCTTGTTTCCCAATTTTAGGTCAGGTAGACAGGATATGAAAAATCTTCTATCTAAAAGTGCTGAGAGCTTTCTCTCAACCACTTCTGGATTGATTTTGATTCCACCTGAGTTGATCACAAAGTCAGCACGTCCAATCCATTTAAATCTTGTACTAGAAATAAACTCAATTAAATCATTGGTTTTTAGTGTTTTATGATCAGTCAAACTTCCCTTAATTTCCAAGACATCGTCGTTTCTTTCTTTGATCAAAGTGTCTCCGATACATTCATATTCATCCTGACCCAGCGCCTTGATAGCAAAGTGTGAAACGGTCTCTGTCATACCGAACGTTTCATAAATCTTTGCTGATGAACTTACAACGTGGCCTGTAAGAGGAGCTCCACCAACCAATATGGCACTGAATATATCAAGTTGATGAGGTAGTGCCTTATGGAGTTGCATGGGTACTAGAGAGGTGAGATCAAAAGTGAACTTCTCGTCAAGCAGCACAAGTGGATTTGAAACTGGCTTCAAGACATGCAGATCAAGATCTCTTACTAGAGACCTGAACACGACCATTGCACCGCCGATCATTTCTGGGTTTAGACAGAGTAGTGCGGAACCGAATTTATGGTCAGGATCTATCTTGTTCATCGTGCTTTCGCAGCTATATTCTATTTTTTTCCGTTCAATTAATATAGTTTTAGCATTTCCAGTGGAACCAGAGGTTTTGAACTCGAAGTTTGGTTCATTCCTTAACCATCTCTGGATTAACTCAATGACCTTTAGTTCATGCTCGATAAAACTTTCTTTCGAAAATTCTTCTTTATGAATTTGATCTATCTTTAGTTCGCATTTTTCAAACTGTACAACCATTACTTAATTGGATAACGAAGAGATCATTGTAGGGAGACTTATTGTCAAAGATAAGAGGGCATTCGAACATATATTCACAGAATATTATGGAACAATGGTTTTGTATGCGGCTCGCTTTATGGATACCCGCGAAGATGCTGAGGAAATCGTCCAGGAAGTGTTTGTTAAGTTCTGGGAGAAGTGTGATACTTTGTCCCCTGATTCTTCCGTAAAAAGCTACTTGTACAGATCTGTGCATAATTCTTGCTTGAATGCGCTAAAACACGAGAAGGTGAAGGATTCATACCGTCAGTATATGGTGCAGTTTATGGAATCTTCAAGCGAGAGCGTCTTTGATTCCGAGGACCCCGAGCAGCTGCGCAGTAGAATTGTGGGCGAAATTGATAACCTGCCCCCAAGATGCTCTGAGATATTTAAATTAAGCAGGTTTGAGGGGTTGAAGTATCAGGAAATCGCCGATCACCTGGGTATTTCCGTTAAAACGGTAGAGGTCCAAATGGGCAAGGCACTAAAAGTGTTGAGAGAGAAATTGGGAGATCTAAAACATAAAATTGGTGCGTCGTAGTTTCCTTTTGTTGTTCCTGCTGAATGTGATCATTGGCTTTTCTCAAAGTAAGAAAGAACGGATTACACTAAGTTTTGAAGACGAAAATCTATCTGTAATATTTGATTCTCTTTCAGTGAGCACTGGGTACTTTTTTAGCTACAATTCCGACCTTCTACCGAAGGGAAACAGGTTCACTATTTCTACGGAAGATTTGTTAATTGATCAATTTCTATCGGAACTTTTGGTTGGTACAGGCCTCAAGTACATATTCTTCAAGGAGCAAATCATTATTAATTACGAGTCTCCGCAGCCTGAGGTCAGGAAGAGAAATCTGTTTAATGTGAGTGGGAGAGTTGCAGATGAAAATGGTTTGCCTTTAAACGGCGTGAATGTTTTTCTAGATGGGACAACGATTGGGACTTCTACAGATATAGATGGGAACTACTTCATCGATAAGATCCCGCCTGGTTACTACAATCTGGTGTTCTCCTATGTGGGGTACGAAAATGCTGTTTTTAACCTCATTGAATATAATGGAGGGTCAAGGATCCAAAGACACCAAATGGTACAGTCCATAAGTGAATTGAGGGAGGTTGAGATCGTGTCGGATCGAATAACAGAAGAATATGACGAATGGCTAACTTATTTTCAGATGTTCCAGAATGATCTATTCGGTACGTCTGAGAATTCCCGACACTGTGTAATTACCAATCCTGATGTAATAAACTTCACATTTGATGATAATACTGGAAAGCTGACTGCGCATGCTACAGAACCACTCGTGATAATTAACGAAGCAATGTCCTATATGATCACCTACTATCTTGAATTTTTTGAACGATCAGATGGCGACTTGAGATACAGAGGTCAAATTAGGTTTCAAAATGATTCTCGATTTGATGCATTTTCAAGGCGCGAGATCCGTAATGAAAGGAAAAGGAGCTATTTGGGCTCATGGAGTCATTTCAAGAAATCACTTATGGGAAATCGGTTGGTAAAAGATGGATTCAGGATATATGAGTCAAAGAATGTTACTAACATCAACTTTAAGAAGCTAAAGGAATTGCATGAGGGGGATTTAGTTGCATTCAAAGGGAATCATTGGGAACTGGATTTTAATGATTATCTGGTTGTTATCTATAGAAAAGAAAAAGAAAGCATTAATTTTTTAATAGAAGGACAACATGCCGCGGTGATCTATGGTGATTATATCGATGATCAGAATGCTTTGAATAGATCTCCTGGAAAGCAAGTTTCCGTTTTAAAACTGCTCCATGGGCCAGTCAGATTAGATTTAAATGGGCAAGTAATTGATAAATTTGCGCTTTCGACCTTTGGTTATTGGTCCTGGGAGCGGTTGGCGAATTTGGTACCAATAAATTATGATCCAAAATTTGATAAATTTAGTAAGTAGAGTAAGGGTTATCAAGCATCTAAGTTGTTAGAAATCAGACAGAAAGAACAATATGAACGATAAGTTGGCAAAATATTTTTCGGGTGAATGCAATCAAGACGAAAGAGAATACATGGAATCTTGGAGAAGTCAGTCATCCGACAACGCTAAGGGGTTTTTTGAGGCAAAGAATATTTGGATTTCAATGCAGCCAAAACCTGCTCCAAATACCGATATGCTTCAAGGTATTTTGAAAGAGCCAAAAGGCAAGGAAGTACAAATTAATTTCAATTGGATGAAGTATGCCGCTGCTGCAGTTGTGCTATTAGGTATTGCGTTTGCTATCAACTTGTTTATGAATGCTGACAGCAGTACTCAGACGTTGGCTGATGGTAGTGAAATATCGCTACACGCAGGATCAACGATTGAATCAATTAATATCACAGACGAAATCCGAGAAGTAAAACTAACTGGAAAAGCTTATTTCGACATTGAGCGGGATGAGACAAGACCTTTTGTCATTGTTACCAATAACGCTAGAATTGAAGTCCTTGGAACCTCTTTTGTTATTGATGCCTCTGGTGACAAAACAGAGGTCTGCGTTGAGTCAGGGCTTGTGTCGCTCATTAAACCAGGGGTTCAAGGGGCCACAGATTTAAGTGTGAAGTTGAGCGAGGGAGAGATGGGAACCATCAGCAACGTAAGTAAGGGGATCATTAAGAAAAACAATAACAATGCAAATTACCTGGCTTGGAAAACGAAAACACTCACGTTTCAAAAGGCTAGTATGGCCAGCGTTGAGGTAGTGCTAGAGGATGTTTACGGGATCGAGATCGAATTCGAAAATGAAGCATTGAAAAACTGTAATCTTACTGCGAAGTTTAAAGAGCGTAGAGCAAAAGATGCCATTGAGATTATTGCGAAAACATTCAATCTGTCTTTTGATTTTAAGGATGGAAAAGTTCTCCTGAAAGGAAGAGGCTGCTAAGGAAACTGAGGAAACTGTTTGAAATCAGGATCTCTCTTTTCCAAAAAAGCATTCTTTCCTTCTTGTGCTTCATCCATTAGATAGAACATCAATGTAGCGTCGCCAGCAAATTCCATTAGTCCTCTCTGTCCGTCTAATTCTGCATTCAATCCTCGTTTGATCATCCTCACAGCCATCGGGCTCCTTTTTGCAATGGTCTGACACCAGGAAATCGTAGTTTCTTCCAACTCATCCAAGGTAACCACCTTGTTTACCATTCCCATTTTCTCAGCTTCATGTGCAGTGTATTGCTCACACAAGAACCAAATCTCTCTTGCTTTCTTTTGCCCCACATGCCTGGCTAAATACGAGGATCCGAAACCACCATCAAAACTGCCGACCTTGGGACCTGTTTGACCAAACTTAGCGTTATCCGAAGCTATGGTCAAGTCACAAACTACATGTAGGACGTGTCCTCCTCCTATAGCATAGCCATTGACCATTGCAATAACAGGCTTAGGAATCTCACGAATTCGCTTGTGCAAATCCAAAACGTTCAATCTCGGAACACCATCATCGCCAATGTAGCCACCACTTCCCTTTACATTTTGATCTCCACCCGAGCAGAAGGCCTTGTCTCCTTCACCTGTTAAAACTATCGTTCGGACATCCTGCATCTCACGGGCAAGATCCATCGCTTCGATCATCTCCATGTTGGTTTCTGGTCGAAAAGCATTGTATACTTCTGGTCGATCAATAGTGATCTTCGCTATCGAATCGAACAGTTCAAATCTGATGTCTTTGTATTCTTTTATTGGTTTCCAGTCAAAGGTTGATTTGCTCATGAATGTGTTTTTTTAATTCCTTGAAAACGTTTTCGTTAGTTACCGGATCAGTAAAAATCTCCAGAAGTTGAGGAGCCTGTGAAGGTTCATAAAAACCATTTAAACGCTCAATCAGATCCTCCGAATTCTTAACCGGGAAGTACCTGATTTTGTTCTCTGCGCAAATATATTCAGCAGTTCTATCATGACGCGTTTCGAAGTACTTCTCTAATTCCGGTAAATTTTTTGGGCCATCTATCAGCCTGAATATCCCGCCACCCTGATTGTTGAAGACGATAACTCGGAGGTTCGTCGCCCGGTAGTTGTTAAAGAAGGCATTGCGATCGTAGAGAAATGACACATCACCAGTCAACAAGACATTCAATTGCTGAGATACCAAACTTGTGCCCACAGCAGTAGACGTACACCCATCGATTCCACTGGTTCCTCTGTTGGACCATGTGGTGAGTGCATCAGCTGCGCCAAATAGCTCTGCAAAGCGCACTGGCATTGAGTTTCCTAGATGGAGTTCCACATCGTTTGGTAACGATTTTAAAACCTGATAGAATGCTGTCGTTTCGCAATAAGCTAATGTTGGAACAATGGATCCAATAGCTTGGCCGGCCAATTCCGACAATTTCTCCCATTTCTGGAGGTATCGTGAGTCTGAGTCCAAATCGGTTTTATTTAAAAAAGTGCTCAGGCTTGCTTTTATGATCGTCGGATCAGTTTCATAGGTGTTGATAGGAACCCCTGCTGGATCAAAATGAAAGTGCTTCTTTGGCTTGTTGGTACGCAGGAAGTTTTTCAGTTTTTTCGAGAGCACAGAAAGTCCTGAGGTAATAAGGACATCAGGTTTAAGTTCTGTCTGATCTTGCAGGAAAAAGTCAAGGTTATCAATGCCTTTAGTATCCAGATTACTTAGTGGCGATTTAAGAACTGGTACCGAAGATTGATGTTTGCCAAGTGCTTTGGCTAACACTGGATCCAAATTAGATTGTCCAATCAAAACGAGAACCTTTTTTCCAGCAAATTCCTTTTTGCTAGGGAATTCTATACTATTGGACACCGTAACATCTGCTTCCCAACTAGGGGTATGAGTGAAGATGAGTTCTTGATCTTCTGAAGGGTAGAAAGGTTCTCGAAAAGGAATGTTGACATGAACCGGACCTTTTGGTAGCTGCTGTGAGAGTCGGACGGCATCCATCAAGCCCTTTTTATATACCTGTTGATCTTCGACCTCCTTCACGATTGGCAGCTGCTTGGAAACCTTGACATGGTTTTTTAAGACCTCAAATTGCCTGATGGTTTGTCCGTCACGTTGATCTACCAATTCTGGCGGTCGATCAGCTGACAATACAATCAAGGGGATTTCTCGATAAAATGCCTCAGCAATAGCAGGGGCGTAGTTCAGTACAGCTGTACCTGAGGTGCAACAGAGGACAACTGGCTGTTGTAATTTCTGTGCAATTCCAAGTGCTACAAATCCTGCTGATCGTTCATCTGGAATTATCCATTTCTTCACCTTGTCATTTCTCGCAAAGGAAATAGTCAACGGTGCGTTGCGTGAACCCGGGGAAAGAACGACATGTCGTACACCATGAGCCCAACAAATTTCCGATGTATTGTAAACAACAGGTTCAAGCATTCTAGGTGGGGAAGAGGCTCATGAGTGTCTCCATTTTGAGATCGGTTTCCGCTTTCTCTTTTGCTGCATTGGAGTCTGCGGTAATACCAGCACCTGCATAAAATCTCACCCTTTTTTCAGCGATATTCAGACAACGGAGATTGACAAACAAATCAGTAGATCCATCGAAATTAACAGGTCCAAGAAAACCAGCGTAGTAGTCACGATCATAACCTTCATAATTTTCGATGAATGCTTTGGCTGCTTGAAGCGGCATACCGCAAACTGCCGACGTAGGGTGAAGTAAGTCCAGCATTTGATCAGCAAGTCCCTCAAACTGCACTTCATTGTAATCGACTTCAAATTCCGTTCGGAGATGCGCTAAACCACCTGCTTTCACTGTTTTTGGCCCGTGCTCATCAAATTCTCTGAGGCGAATTTTCTTGAAGCAATTAATAATGTATCTGCTAACCAAGGCCTGTTCTTCAATTTCCTTTTGTGTCCATGACAGTTCTGACAATAGCTCATTGTCCTGCAATTTTCGGGTTCCAGCCAATGCTGCTGTTTTAAAATAGTTCTCATTATCTGAAATCAAGAGCTCAGGGCTAGCCCCAATCCAAATGCCTTCACCAGGGATTTGTGTTAGACTGCAGAAAGCGTTTGGGTAGGCATCACATACTGCCTGGAAAAAGTCACTTGCAGAGAAGCCATCTACAATTTCCACATCTTTAAATCTGGATAGCACTACTTTTTCGATGGTGCCTTTCTCTATTTCAGCAACTGCCTGCTCAACCAAACCTTCAAAATCCTGGTAGTTAGTACTGGGTTTAGCTACAATATCTGAGCTAATCTCATTTACTTCCGAGTCAATCTGCTCAATAAATTCAGCAATTTTGGTGTCATTGATTATCGGATTAACCATCGGGCTCACGTTCTCTTTGAAAATAAGATCGGCCTTTATGTGAAGTGAGTTTTTCGGATGGTTGTCCTTAAACCGATTAAATAGAAAGCCTTGATCAATGCTATTAATATCTTGATGTTCAGTGGTTTCAGACAAGCTAACGATCAACGTGATTTCATCTGAATTGGGCATTTTCCAACATGCATACGGAAACTTGTTGCCTTCAAGTTTTGGGAGAACTGTTTCCAGATCGAACACTAGCAAAGACTCTCTTATTTTGTCCATTAGGTCTTATTATTCAAGATTGCCATTGTAATTCTACTAATTGAAACAAGCTCACTATTCTCATTTCTAGATTCAATACTCCAAACATGTGTTCCTTTACCAATATGGATTGGAGTAGCTCTTCCAATTACTTTACCCTTCTTAACAGCTTTTATGTGATTTGTGTTTATTTCAAGACCCACTGCATATTGTTTCCCCATTTCTAGAAGTAATGTAGCTCCAACACTCCCCAACGTCTCAGCGAGCACAACAGAGGCTCCTCCATGCAACAATCCCAGCGGCTGCTTCGTTCGGTGATCTACAGGCATCTCTGCCTCAATGTAGTCGGGGCCAATCTTTGTGAATTCAATTCCTACGTATTCAACCATGCACCCTTTGCCCATTTCATTAAGTGCATCTAATTGGACGTATTCAGGAAAAATTCTTTCTTTACTCATCTTATTTGCAAACCAACTCTAAACACATTTGAAAACCAAAAGGATTTATCTACTTAGACATGGGGAAACGGACTTCAATAAAAGGGGCCGTGTCCAGGGAAGAGGCGTAGATTCGTCTTTGAATGAAGTAGGCAAGCTTCAGGCCGAACAAGTGTTTAAGAAGTTGGGGTCAAAATCATTTGACACCTTGTATTCTTCTTCCTTGGTTAGGACTAAAGAAACATTAGTACCCTTTGGGTCTTCAGCTATTCCTATGGAAGGGTTTGACGAAATTAGTTGGGGAGATCAAGAGGGTGCCGAACCTACCGCTGAAGCCAGAAAGCTCTATGCTGATACGATTGGTCGGTGGGGGAAGGGTCAACTAGACATTGGCGTAGGTGGGGGTGAGAGTCCAATTGAAGTAATGGTTAGGCAACAGTCTGCCATGCAAGAAGTTTTGAGAAATGACGATAACAAAATATTGATTTGCATGCACGGTAGAGCTGTCAGAATACTGCTCTGTTGGCTCCTAAACTACCCGTTGAACTACATGGATGGTTTTCCGCATCAGAACTGTTCCTATTATTCGTTGATTCACAATGGGCATTCGTTTTCGCTTGATCGATTCAATGAGACGAGTCACTTGAATGGCTAAACAAAAGATACATACTGAAGTTGGAAAGCGAGTAATTGAGCTATCGAATCTGGATAAGATCCTTTATCCTGATGATGGAATCGTAAAGGCTCAGATCATTGAATACTATTTGAAACTCGCGCCTACTATCCTAAATCATATTCGTGGGAGAGCCTTGTCTCTAGTCAGGTTTCCAGACGGGATTTATGGTGAGCAATTTTTCCAAAAACATCGTCCCGATTGGACTCCTGACTGGATTGACTATAAACGACTGGGTCAGGAACGTCTCAAAGAATATATAGTTGCCAAGGAAGACGCGACACTCGTGTGGCTGGCTAACCTTGCGTGTCTTGAACTTCATCAGATACATAGTATTGCGGAGAAAAGTGATAAGCCAGACTATATCGTTTACGATCTGGATCCACCCGAGGAAGGGTACGACTTTGACGACCTAAAACGGATTGCCTTCAATCTTAAAGAACATCTTGAGCGATCAAACTATCACGTTTTCGTGAAGACCACTGGTGGAAAGGGTCTTCACCTCATTACTCCTATTGAGGCCAATTATTCCTTTGATGAATGCTTTCAATGTGCAAAGAAACTGGCTTCTGACTTTATTAATAAGCATGCGGAAACAACGCTGCACATCAAAAAGGATCATCGGAAAGGTCGTGTACTTATCGACATCTATCGAAACAGACCTTCGCAGACCATTGTAAGCCCGTATAGCTTGCGAGGCAGGGCTGGAGCAACAACATCAACTCCGATAAGCTGGGAAGAGCTTGAAGAACTTGAAAAGCTGTCGGACTGGAATATTCACACCACGCTTGAGCGGGTTCTGACTATAGGAGATGCTTGGGAGTCTATTCGAGGATGGGCAGTCCCATTGCACACTGATAAGAAAGGCCATGCGGCGAAGAATCTTCCACCAAACAAGCGACACAAGACACCTGAACAACTAGAGGATTATGAAAAGAAACGAGATTTTGAAAAAACGCCTGAACCTTTACTTTCAGAGAATGAGGCTCCAGGAAGTCGTTTTGTTATTCAAAGACACCATGCTTCTCACTTACACTATGACCTACGCTTAGAACAAGATGGTGTCCTTAAATCATGGGCCATTCCGCGTGGGATGCCTCCAAAGCCGGGGGTGAAAAGATTGGCAGTTCAAACAGAAGATCATCCCCTCAAGTACCTGACGTTTGAGGGTGAGATTCCTAAAGCAGAATATGGTGGCGGAATGATGTGGGTATACGCCACGGGGCGTTATGAGATTACCAAAACAAAGAAGGAGGGCTTCTACTTTCGACTTTCTGGAAAACAGATTTCAGCAGAGTATCGAATTCATTTAATGAAAGATAAAGAATGGTTACTGGAACGAGTGGATACACCACAGCAGGATTTTCTCGGAAATGTAATGAAACCTATGTTAGCTGATTCGGCAAAAAGAGTTCCCATTGGCGATTATGAGTATGAAGTAAAATGGGATGGCATAAGAGCACTGATCTATCTCAATGAAGGTGAATTGAAAATATATAGCAGAAACCTCAATGATATTACTGATCAATTTCCAGAGTTGAATGTACCAGAGGAAGCGTTTAGAATCAACAATGCCATTTTTGACAGCGAAATAGTTTGTCTTGATTCGGAAGGAAGAGCTGATTTCAAAAAAGTGATTAAGCGATTAATGAGCAAGAAGAATTTTGACCGTCAATCAAAAAGGAGTCCTGCCTACTGCTATCTATTCGACTGCCTATATCTCGATGGTCGTTCATTGACAGGCGACCCCTGGAATCGCAGAAGATGGTGGATGATTGACTCTGTGCGACCTGGAGAAACAAACTTTCGTATCAGTGAAAGTATGGAGGACGGGAGAGCATTATTTGAAGCTACAAAACAACATGGTGTGGAGGGCATCATGGCTAAGAGAATAGATGGCAAGTATGTTTTTGGCAAGCGGAGTACCGATTGGATTAAGGTGAAGGTGAAAGAGACGATGGACTGCTGGATCGTAGGTTACACGAAAGGAGAGGGAGAGCGTGAGAAGACATTTGGATCGCTTCAGTTGGCCGAGCAAGCTGGAAAAAAACTCACATATCGCGGGCGAGTTGGAACTGGATTTGATGATAACATGTTGAAGAATCTCTCAGAGAAATTTTCAAAAATAATAACGGACAAGAAACCGTTTTCTGAAGAGGCTCACGAGGAAAAAAGAACAGTTTGGATTAGCCATGCGTACAAGTGTGAGGTGGAGTATTCCATGATCACCAACAATGGCACATTTAGAGATCCAGTTTTCAAAAAACTAATCGACTAGGTGGAAATATGAACCCGCTGATTTGTTTTTAACCAGTTTTAAGTAAATTTATGATGTCCACTACCGCCGCAATGCCAGATATGAAGCGAATCGTATTGATTGATGATGATCAAACGACTAATGTTCTCAATAAACTTATTATTGAAAAGTCCAGATTAGTTGATGAGATAGTACTGTTTGGGGAAGCAAAAAAGGCGCTTGAATTCCTCAACTCCGAGGATGGTAAAAAAAAGGCTTTAATTCTACTTGATATCAATATGCCAAAAATGGATGGATGGGATTTTTTGGATGCATACTCGAAGCTGAATGATGTAACGAGAGAGGATAAGATTGTGCTGCTCACCTCTTCGATCGATCCTGTAGACATGAAAAAAGCAGAAAAGTATGAACCTGTCTCCGACTACAAATCAAAACCACTGTCTTTTGACATGCTACAATCACTTGTTGAAAAATATCTCAATTGATTGGTAAACGGATCGTAAAAGTCGTTCCTATTCCTACAGTCGAATTACTCGATATCTTACCTTTTAAAGCATCCACTCTACTCTTGACAATGAAAAGTCCAATACCTCGCACTAGGTGGCTCTCATGCTAGAACTAATCTAAAGTAAAAAAAATCGATGGTTATAGATTCAATAAAGCACACGAAAAAGATACCTTTGAACCATGTCATCGTATCCCGAAATCATCAAGGACATGGAGCAAGGAAAGTACGCGCCTGTGTACTTCCTTCAAGGAGAAGAAACCTTCTTCATTGATAACATCATTGACTACGTTGAAGCAAATGCGCTGGACGATGCACAGAAGAGCTTCAATCAAGTTATTCTTTATGGAAAAGACACAGACTTAACCACTGTTTTAGGCAGTGCACGTCGGTATCCAATGATGGGAGAAAGGCAAGTCGTCATTGTCAAAGAAGCGCAGGAACTGAAGGGTTGGACAAGAGAAGATTCACAAACCTTAATGACAGGCTACCTCGAGAACCCACTAGCAAGCACAATATTGGTTTTTGGATATAAATACAAGAATCTAGATAAGCGAACGAAGCTTGGGAAAAACATGGAAAAACATGCTGTTTTTCTTACCTCAAAAAAATTGTACGATAATGAGGTGCCGAACTGGGTGCAGGGCTATTGCAGTGCCAAGAAGGTTAAAATCGCAAGAGATGCAGTGATGATGTTGGCCGAAAACATCGGAAATAACCTTCAGCGCTTAGCTAACGAAATTGACAAATTAACGCTCAATTTGAAGACGGGAGAGGAAATATCAGAAGGACTCGTTCAGAGGTATGTAGGAATCAGCAAAGAATACAACATCTTCGAACTTCAGAAGGCAATCGGTTTAGGTAACCACGTAAAGGCAATAAAGATTGTCAACTACTTCGCTTCAAATCCGTCCAATAACCCGATGGTGCTTACTATCTATAGTCTGTTCACATATTTCAGTAAACTACTGCTAGTCCATCATTCAAATAATCAGAACGAAAAGGCACTTGCGAGCGTAATTGGAGTTAACCCTTATTTCGTTAAGGAGTATTTAGTTGCTGCAAGAAATTATCCACTAGGAAAGGTGGTAAACAACATTGCGCATTTGCAGAGGGCAGATTTGGATTCCAAAGGAATTGAGTCTGCGACGAAAAAGGATAAAGCTGTGTTAACAGAGCTAGTACATAAATTAATGAACTAACACAATTTAACACTAGTTCTACGTTTCATTTCATGGTCAAAAAACAAGATTAAGTGAGAGTTGGATACTTCATATTTTTATGCTGCCTTTTTCTGTCAACTGACGCTCAAAGTTCACTAGGAAGCAAACAATCAAAAAAGAGTGAGTCATTGCATCTATTTGACGAGGGTGAGTTTGAGTCAGTGATACAGTTGATAGGGAAGATTCCCAGCACTCTTGATGAGCAATACCTTGTCAGAATGAGCGAGGTTCATCTGGCTCAGGAAGGATCAAGTAAGTTGAAAAGCCTGGTTGATGCTAACCCCAAATACTTCTTGAATTCACAGGCGAATTTTACACTCGGTCAATACCACTTTTACAAGGGAGATATAGGGAAATCCGAACTGTCTCTTAAGGCAATTGATGGGATTGCTTTGCCTGAAGGACGTAGAGGCGAATACTACTTCATGAGAGGCTACATCGCGATGCGAAATAAACAATACAAAGCCTCACAGAATTACTTCCAAAGAGCCAATAAACCACCAATTTCCGAAAGCGATAAACTAGCTTATTATCAGGGGTTTATAGCTTATCATTTGAATCAAAAAGTAGCTGCTTTAATACACTTGAATAAGGTGATCGACGATCCTGAATTTGGCACTTCAGCTAAGTTCTTCATCTCCAAAATGCATCTCGAAGACAAGCAATATGATGAAGTTATTCGATTGGCTCAATCCGAGCTTTCTGAGGAAAGAAGTGTAACTAATTCTGCCTTTAATCAGCTAGTGGGTGAGGCGTATGCATTGCAAGATCAGGCAAGTAAGGCGTCCAACTATTTTGAGAAGGCACTTGATTTACACCCAGGAAAACCATCAGCTGCTCTTTATTATCAAGCGGGGGTAGCAAATTTTAAGATAAATCTTCGAGAAAAAGCTATCAGATACTTAACTGAAGCAGGCATTAGATCAGGAGACTATGCACATTTAAGTGCGTTTCAGCTTGGAAGACTGTACGTCGCATCAGGTGACAAAGAAAAAGCTGTTTCAGCATACGTTGAGGCTTCTGCTTCTTCAGATACGGACATTCAGGAAGAGTCGGTATTTATGGCTGGCAAGTTGCTGTTGGACAATCAGAACTATTCGGAAGGCATTAAGTACCTGCAAGACTACCGAATCGGTTTCTTACAAGGAAAATGGACAAAGGAAACCGAAGATCTTCTCGCAGAAGCATATTTGAGAACCTCCAATTATGATCAAGCAATTGATCATCTGAGGGATATTGGAGTGAATTCTGAGGTCAACAGGGTTATTTACCAAAAAGTGACATTTCAGAAGGCTTTTCTGCTTTTTAATGATGGGCGTTACGGAGATGCAATTGAGTGGTTCACCGAGAGCCTGAAGTATCCAGAAGACAGATCGCTCGCAAATGACGCATACTATGACAGGGCAGAGGCCTATTTTAGCTTGGCCGAATTTGATCAAGCCATTCAGTCGTACAAAGCTCAAAGTAGATTGCAGGGAGAATCACTGTATGGCATTGGATATGCCTATTTCAACCTATTTAAGTATGATGATTGTGTTGACTATTTCGAAAGATTTCTAAAGTCAAGCCCCTCTGCTGATTTACGTCGGGATGCAGAACTTAGGCTCGCTGACGCATACTATGCTACAAAGGAGTATGAAAAGGCACTCGGTCTTTATGAAAAAATAGCTCGTACGAAGCGATCGACCTACATCGCCTACCAAATGGGCATTGTAAATCGAAATCTCGACCGAAAGGAAGAAGCAGTGGCTGCTTTTGAGCAGGTGCTAAAAATGGAACCTGACACGTTAACAGACGATGCTATTTTGGGAATTGCTCAACTACGTTTCGAGAGCGCACAGTTTGAACAGGCGGAGTTTCACTTTGGCTCACTTATTTCCAAATACCCATCAAGCAGCCGTATTCCTGAATCTTATCTGAACAGGGCAATTTGCAGAACAAATCTTAACAAACTGCAAGACGCCAAAGCCGATTTTGAATTTATCGTGAATAATCATCTTAGCTCAAAGGTTGCTTTTAATGCTATTTTGGGATTGCAGGAGCTTCAGGGCAAGGGGGTTGAAGTGAGCAATATTCAGGATCTGATCGCCAGGTACAAAGCGGTTAACCCTAATGATGAAAGCCTTGAGGTAGTGGAGTTTGAGTATGCAAAATCTCAGTATTTCAATTTGAAGTACAAAGAAGCTGTTGAGGCATTTCAGAAATTCATAGAGAATTACGCTAAGAGCTCGTATCTCTCAGAAGCAAAGTACTACTTGGCAGATTCCTATTATCGAGACAGTGATTTTGAACAAGCCAGAGTACGGTTTATGGAGATAACTGAGATTAGAAACGAATTCTCTGGTAGAGTTTACACCCGATTGGGGGATATTAACTTTCAACTTGAAAAATATGATGAAGCCCTGTCTGCTTACCGAGACCTGATCGGACTTGCACTTTCTCCAAAGGACAACTACAATGGGCAAAATGGACTGATGAAATCATATTTTGCCAAGGATGACTTTGAAGCTTGCCTAAGAGCCGCTGATGTGATTATCGATGCAGAATGGAAACCCTTGAATGCGGATCGTAGTGCTGCCTTGATTAAGGGAAAGTGCTACGTCGAGTTGGGAGGTCTTGACCAGGCAGAGAAAAACCTACGACCACTTACGGAACAATCTGACAGAATCAGTGCAGAAGCGTCTTTTTTGATAGCTAAAATGCAATCTGACAAAGGGGAAAACCAAAACTCTCTGAATCTCTTTTTCGCCTTTAATTCGAAATTTGGGTCATATCAGGACTTAATAGATCAATCCTATTTACAGATAGCAAACAACTACATTCAAATGGGCGATCTCTTTCAGGCAAAGGCTACACTAAGATCTATTATACAGCATTCCGAAGATGATGTAGTTAGAGAGCGAGCATCTAGTCAACTGAGCCTTATTGAACTCCAACAACCAGAAGATTCCATCATTAACAAACAGTGAATTCATGCGAGGACTTTTGATTACGTTTTTTGCTCTTTTTTCATTGACCTTGCTTGGTCAGGTCGATTCTACATCGACTGGTGAGGTGGTTGATGCTGAAATAGTGATTCAAAAAGATCGGCAAATTGTATTACCTATTGCAGGTAAGATGAGTCAAACGATCAGAAATGGAATAGGAGAGATACAACCTCTTAATTTTTCATATCAACCAGTGAACCCTGAGTTCTCATGGCCAAGTTACAAATCGGAGGTGAGCTTCAAAGAGATCAGCGATAACCTCCCCGAGGCTGTGTATCAAAACTCCATCAAAGCTGGATATGGGAACTTCCAATCCCCACTCCTTGAGTTAAAGTACTTTCAGAATTGGGATAAGCTAAGAACCAATACGCGTCTTTTTCATGAGAGCTTTCAGGAGGGCCCAGTTAAGAAATCCAATAGTTCCTCATCTCAAACTGAACTTTCATTGGGGGCAAACTACAAGAGTAATGCTGTCGAGTTTAGCCCGCTTCTCCAAATGGAACGAAGTGGTTACAGATTTTACGGTAATTCAAATCGTCAGAATACGGGGTTCTCCTCCCTAGAATTGGACAAATTGTCAAGGACCTCAGTTGATTTTGGTGTTGGCCTGCAGGGCGGCTCCAAAGACGTGACCTATTTTGTAAGACCCATGATTAGCAACACAGATCAGTCAATTACTGATGGGCCTGGAATCAATAGCGAATTTGGTTTTGAGGTACAAGGAGGGCTGGACTTGAAAGTTGATAAGACGATTAGTGCTGGTTTTGATATCCAAGGCAATACGAGCACCTACAAGGGTAGCATTGAATATGACCGATCGCTGTTTACGATTAAGCCATGGCTGAGCCGCAAATCGACAGACTTTTTAATCAAAGCTGGTTTCGGTCTTTCGACTGGAAAAAGTGGTGGTCAGAGTAGCGAGACCGGATTCTATCCTTTCGTTGATACAGAATGGAAACTTGATCCAAAATGGTCCATTTCTGGAAGTCTGGGAAGTGGTATTAAATGGAACAGCCTTAATCGCATTCTGGTAGAAAATCAGTTTTTAGATGACTCGCTTGCTATTCAAAATTCCGAATTGGCGCTGTCCATTGGTGGTGAGATTAAAGGATCGATTACCAATAATCTATTGGTTAGTTCAATTGTTAAGTGGGAGAGTTACAACGAGCTTCCATTCTACCTTGCTTCAAATGATTCGAGCAAATTTATCCTGGCCTATGACGATGGTAACACACAGGTTTTGTCATTCAAGGGTAGAATAACTTATTCCCCTGCTCTGAATACATCGGTAGGCACTGAAGTCGGTCTTTTCAATTACTCAACGGAGAGTCTTGACAGGGCCTGGCACCTTCCTTCTTTTTCATTCAAATTCTTCATAATAAAAAATATTCAAGAGAAATTTTTCATTGGTACGGAGCTACTTGCTCTGGGTGGTATAGAAGCTCCAGGGAGCACTGCCGTGGAGATCATAGATCTGGATTCCTTCTTGGACTTGAACCTAAACCTCGATTACAAGGCTACAGATAGGTTTTCTGTTTTCTTGAAATTGAACAATCTGTTGAACAAGGAATACGAAAGGTATGTTGGTTATCCAGTCAGAGGAACTTCCTTTAAGGTGGGAGCGAAGTATAGATTCTGAAGTAAAATTTCCTAATTCTTAATTTTATTCTATCTTGGTTCAGTCAATTAACAAACTATGGCTGACGAAGATAAAAAAGAGAACGAAGATCAGGACGATTTTTTCGGTGATGACGATGATTTCGGATTACCGGATCTAGAATATGAGGCACTTGGCGACGATGAGGACACGGCAGATCAACCCGTAGAAGAGAAAGTTACGGCAGAGGCCGAACCGGAACCTGAGCCAGAACCAGAACCAACACCAACACCCGAACCAGAGATAGCAGAGGACTCCATATTTGGAGATGATTCCTTCGACACAACTCCAGATGCTACGGAAAGCGCTGACAGTTCGGCTGGCGATGATCTTGGTGGTGATTTAGGAGACGACATCTACTCGGAAGAAGATTTTGGAGATTTTGATGCAAGTGATATAGACTTGGATGCTGAGCTATCTGATTCTGTATTTGATGGAGATGATTTCGGTGATGACGAGTTTAAAGATTTTGACTCTGAGACTGAAACTGCCGAAGCTTCAGATGACTTTGAAGCTGCACCGATGTTTTCAAACGATGATGCCAAAGCGTCCAAAGGAAAGTTTGCGCGAATCGTCATTTTTGGAACTATACTGTTTATAGGGCTAGGTCTGATTTTTTGGTTTATGTATAGCCCAGAAGGAGAGACGAAAGAAGTAGCCAAGAAAGAAGTGCCGAAAAAAGCACCTGCCAAAAAGCCCGTAGCGAAGAAACCAGCAGAAAGTACCCCTACTGAAGCTGAACCTGCTGTAACGGCAGCAAACACACAAACTCAAAGACCTGCTACTAAACCCGCTGTGCAACCTGCAGTTGCTGCGACTCCGGGAGCGATTAACAAATTAGAGGAAAGAACGGGGAATGCGTACGTGATCATAGCCAGCTTTGTTGATGAAGACATCGCAATGGACTATGCTAATAAACTGGCAAGCGAAGGAAAAAGCCCGTCTATTATACCTCCATTTGGTAATGGACTTTTCAATAGAGTGGCAATCGCAGGATTTCCAACAATTGCCGCCGCAATTCAGGGAATTGAGAGTTTCAAAAGCGAGTACGGACAAGATGTTTGGGTGTTAAAGTATTAGACGTACTAATATTCAAGAATAACCGTTGAGTTAGCTGAATGAGTGTAAAAGCCTATTCGGCTAACTCAATTTTTTTTTAAATAGAAACTATGTTTATAAGTGTTATGCAAGACCTTCCCTTGGAGGAAGTGGATGAGTCAATATCAGTTCTAGAACTACTTCTGAACGGGGGATATATGATGATACCCATCCTAATATTATGGATGATATCGATCTATATTTTCGTCGAAAGACAGCGAACGTTGGGAGCTGCAGATAAGACACCAGAGTCCTTCAAAGATCAAATTCGTACTCTTGTAATTTCAGGGGACATCACCGGAGCTTCTGTGCTTTGCGGCAAGACAGATACGCCAGTGGCTCGCATGATTGAAAAGGGCATTAGCAGAATTGGCAATCCTCTAAAGAACATCGAAGTAAGTATTGAAAATGTAGGCAAGCTTGAAATATACAGATTGGAAAAGAATCTGAATTCACTTGCTACGATAGCTGGAGCTGCGCCAATGATCGGGTTCCTTGGTACTGTGACTGGCATGATCCAGGCATTCATAGCCATTGCGCAGGAGGAAGGTGCAGTAAGTCCGAAATTGCTTTCTTCAGGTATCTACGAAGCTATGATTACCACAGCTGCTGGCTTATTTGTTGGTATTCTGGCCTACTTGGGCTACAACTACCTAGTGGCCAAAGTTGGTAAGCTAATCCATACGATGGAATCGAACGTTATAGACTTCATAGACCTCTTGCAAGAGCCAAAGAAATCATGAACTTAAAATCCAAACATAAGGTGCAGGCAACTTTTAGCATGTCCTCTATGACGGATGTGATATTCCTGCTATTAATCTTCTTTATGCTGACAGCTTCTTTTATTACACCATCAGGATTGCCAGTCAATTTGCCGTCCTCAAAGTCGTCCGAAATTGTGATGCAAAAGATAAGCGTAACAATTACGAAGGATCTAAAATACTTTGTGAACAATCAAAAGACTAGTAGAGGAAACGTAGAGGCACTTCTTAGATCTAATCTTGGTGGCGATGAAGGTATTGTGGTTTTGCATTGCGATGCATCTGTCCCTGTAGAAAGACTTGTGGAGATTGCTGGGATTGCCACCAATCTGAAAGCCAAGGTTTCTATTGCAACTAAGCCACAGTAACGATGGAGTCAAGGGATTCAAAAGACGAAAAGAACAAGAGAGTTGGTTGGTTGGTTTCAATCTCAATTCAACTGTTTCTGCTCATTTTATTCTACTTTTTGGTTGCCTGGAAGGCTCCGTTTCCGCCTATTCCTGAGTATGGAATTGAATTGGGGTTTATAACATCGGCTGGGTCAAGTCCTCCAGTTCCAGCAAAGGTGAGCAACCAGTCCGAGGAAGAGGTGCCAGAGCAACCTTCTGAAAATCTCGAAGAAACGATACCTGTTGAGACTCCAGTTGAAAGTGACGAAAGTGATATTGAGACAGAGGTGGTACAAGTAGATGAAAGTGAAACTCCCGTTGAAGTAGAAGAGGCGGCCAATGACGATCCAAATCAGGTCGAAGAACCATTGGACGAATCAGAAGAAAAAATAGAAGAAGCCACCGAAGAGGTTAAAGATCCTTCCAACACCGAAGAAGATCCAAACGAAGCAGAAGAAGTTGTTGAAGAACCAAAGATCGATGACCGGGCTATATACGGAAATAAGGGAACGGAGACTGGTTCCTCAGAAGGTGCAAGTTTGGCGCTTTCTGGCTGGATGTGGGATTTCAAGCCCATTCCCAATGATACTTCCGAAGAAACTGGAAAAATTGTTTACAAGATCACAGTAGATGAAGAGGGGTATCTTTCTGGGATCGAAACGATCACCAGCACGGTTTCTCCGTCAGTTCAAAGGAAATATCGAGAGGCAGTTGAGAAACTGACATTTAGTAAAACATCCGACTACAAGCCTGCAGCTTTTTCAAGCGGAACACTTACGTTCATCATTAAGTCAAGATGACCTACCAGGAAACGCTGGATTTCCTCTATCAGAAACTACCCATGTATCAAAGGGTTGGGAAAGCAGCTTACAAGAAGGACTTGACAAATACACTAAAGTTGTTAGCGGTGCTAGGCAACCCACACCAAAACCTTAAAACGGTACATATTGCAGGCACAAATGGTAAGGGATCTAGTGCGCATGCAATAGCTGCAATTTTACAATTAGCTGGATACAAAACGGGGCTGTACACTTCTCCTCATCTGAAGAACTTTACTGAGCGAGTAAAAATCAACGGTATTGAGATTGAGCATTCTTATGTAGTTGATTTCGTAGGTAGGATACGATCGCAAATTAACGAGATCAAGCCGTCTTTCTTTGAGATTACCGTAGCGCTGGCATTCGACTATTTTTCTACGAAAAACGTGGATATAGCGGTGATAGAAACAGGCTTGGGCGGGAGATTGGATAGCACCAACGTCCTAACCCCTGAGGTTTGCCTGATAACTAACATTGGCCTGGATCATACAGATTTACTTGGTGATACCTTAGAAAAGATTGCTGAGGAAAAGGCGGGTATAATTAAGCCTGGTGTTCCTGTGGTCATTGGAAAGCATCAAGAGGATATCGTTCATGTATTCAAAGAGAAGGCAACGGCTGTCAGTGCTGATCTCATTCTTGCCAATGAGGCATGCATGGAGGCGCCTGCCGATTTTCCCTATTACAAAACTGCCAACGGCCCTGGGATCGTAGAGACCGTCAAAGTTTTGCAGCATATTGGTTACGATATTCAGCAGAAGCACATAGAGGAAGGCCTGTTAAGTATGGAATCGATAACTAAATTCAAAGGGAGGTTTCAAACACTCCAGGAGTCTCCGAAAGTGATAGCAGATGTTAGTCACAATCCAGACGGCCTCAAAATCTTGTTTAGCAAAATCGAAGGACTCATTCGTGGTCGACTATTTGTCATATTTGGCTCAGTAAAAGACAAAGACCTTGCGCCAATTTTCGATCTGTTTCCATTAGACGCTAAACTCTTTTGGACTGAATCAGGCGTTCCAAGGTCTTTACCGTCCCCAGACCTTCAGAGACTAGCAAAAGATCATGGTCTTCAGGGTGATGCCTATGTCAATGTGAACCATGCACTAGCTGCCGCAAAGGCCGAGGCTGGTATTGATGATTTGATCGTGGTGACAGGTAGCACCTTCGTTGTTGCGGATTTAGAGAATTTATAGTCAATATTCATACCAATATTGTGGTAACTGGAGTACACCTTTTTAGAATATGGATGTAGCTTGCAGCTTGATCTTTGCAAAGGCTCGTTTTGTATCTGTGTCTTTCCAATTGGTCGATAATTGGTTTATTTTATCAAATGATATTATAAATTCACGATGTGCTATAGACCAACCCTATGATAACTAGTGTAATTAACCAAAAAGGAGGAACTGGGAAGACGACAACTGCGGTAAATCTCGCAAGTGCACTTGTTCGAAAGAAAAAGAAAGTATTGGTAATTGACCTTGACCCTCAAGGAAACTTATCCTATTCGCTGGGAATTAGTGATTTTGAAGATTCCATCAGCGATGCGCTCCTACAAAAGAAGAAAATACCAGAAATAGTTGTCGAAAGAGAAGGAATTGATATTGCACCGACGGATCGTCGGTTAAGTAAGTTGGAATTTGGTACCAAAAACAAAATTTCCGAATACTTATTGAGGGACGTGCTTCGGAAAGTAAAGAACTATGATTACGTCATTATCGATTGTCCACCATCGCTTTCTGCACTGACACTAAATGCATTAAGTGCATCTGATAATGTTGTTATTCCGATTCAATTAGACGTATTCAGCATTCAAGGATTGGAACAGATTATGGAGACCATCAATGAGGTGAAGTCTTCTTTCAACAAGAAGCTCAAGATTGCGGGTGTACTTCCTGTTTTAGTGGATGGGAGAAAAAGATTGACTTTAGAAATAAAGGAGTATGTAAGGAAAAATTTCAAGGTCAATATGTTCAAAAGTGAGATAAGAACGAATGTAAAAGCAGCAGAGGCTCCTTCATTTGGTGAATCGGTGATTGAATATTCACCCTCCTCCAATAGTGCAAAGGATTACATGAAATTCTGCAGCGAGTATCTAAGAGCAGTAAAGAAAATAAGTTAAGATGGCAGCATTAGGAACTAACATGGGTAAGAGAGCTAAAACGGATAATTCCTCAAAGGAGAAACCCAAAAAGAAGGTTGCAAAACCAGCAGTTAAAGCATCCGTTAAAAAGGCAGCACCCCAGAAGGTAATAGCAAAGCCTGTTCAGAGCACTGTGAAAAGTAAGAAAAGACCTGTTACTGTTGAAGCTAAAAAGGCAGAAAATAAAACTATTAAGGCAGTAACGAATGAGAAGAAGAGTATTACTGCTGCGAAAAAGATAGCAGCGCCCAAGAACCAGAAAAAGGCACCCCTCGAAGAAAAGTCAGTTCAAAAGAAGGATGTCCTAAAAAATATAGGAAAAAGACCAACACTGAGAAATGCCAAGCTTATATTGGAACCTTCAAAACGAAAGAAAATTAAGAAGACCAAAGTAATTCTTGAAGGGGATCTTAATATCAACAATGTGGATGCTTTTATGCTAGAAATTGAACCTATTTTTGATGACTATGATTTTGTTGACTTCTTTCAAAGGGAGGTCACGTCAATAGATCTAAGCCACATTCAAATGCTGCACTACTTTAAGAACCATCCTGGAAGAAATGGGAAGACCGTGACCATCAATTCGGATGTCTCCCCAGAAATGAAGAAGATGGTTACGATGGCGGGATTCAAAGAGTTATTGTTTATTCCAAAACTTGTTTAAATGAAAAAAAATATTCTTGTAGTTGATGATTCAGAGAGCATAAGGGAGCTCGTTGGCAATTCATTGGAAAATGCCGGCTATTTTGTGCTGAAAGGAATAAATGGGAAAGATGGGGTCGAGGTTCTCAGAAACTTTGATGATAATGTATCATTGATAATAACGGACCTCTTCATGCCTGAGATGGATGGTATTGACCTGATCAGGGAAGTAAGGAAAGATAGTATCTACAAATTCGTACCTATCCTTATGCTAACGACAGAGTCGCAGGCAGAGAAAAAATTGGAGGGTAAAAAAGCAGGAGCTACTGGATGGATGGTCAAGCCATTTGAAGAGGGTAAGCTTTTACGAATTGTAAAGAAAGTGATAGGATAATGGAAAACCTTCACAACATATACCTAGAAGAAGCAGAGGATCTATTCAGTAAGATCGAAGAGAGTTTACTCCTTTTAGAAAAAGCTCCGGATGACTCTTCGCTTATAGCTGAAGTGTTTAGATCAATGCATACCTTGAAGGGTAGCAGTAGTATGTATGGGTCAAACAAGGTTGCTGATTTTGTTCACAACCTGGAGACAATCTACGACAAAGTCAGAGGTCGTGAAATCGATCTGAGCCAACCCATTATTGAGGCAACTTTTAAATCACTGGATCACCTTAAAAAAATTGTCGAATCACCAGACATCCCAGATCCGATCGATGCGAAATACCATGAAAAACTAACAGCCGAAATCTTGGGCTTACTCGATGAGTCTGAGGGTACCGACAAAATAACGACACAAGTACAGGGAACTAAGAGAAAGACATTTCTTATTTCATTTACTCCTGATAAGGATATTTTCACCAATGGTACTAAGCCAATACTGCTTATCGATGAATTAACAGATCTTGGTACATCTCAGGTTTTCTCCTACATGGAAAAGGGCTTGAGTTCGAAAAAATATGACCCTAAGAAATGCTACACCTCTTGGGATATTTTGCTAGTAGCGGATGAAGACGAAAATCCAATTAAGGATGTTTTCATTTTTGTTGAAGAGACAAGCAAGATTTCAGTGACTAAAGTATTTGATGGAAACTTGCTCTCTCTTCCAGAATTCACCTCGCAGTTGCCTCCGGTTGATTTGAATGGGAATCGACTGACACTTAAAACTGTCAAGAGTTTTATTTCCAAGATTCCCAAGAAAGTGCTTGAGATGCAGGAAGAAGAGAATGAGATAATGGAAATCGATGTGACAGAGGAAGTTGCAGTCGAGGAAACTCAAAAAACGCAAGGGTCAGAAGAGTCCATTACAAGCATTCGAGTTGCATCCGACAAACTGGATGAGCTCATGAATCAAGTCAGCGAACTGGTGACCACCCAGGCGGGTCTCTCGATGTACTCCGAAAATAATTTCGATCCTGTGCTCAATGCGATAGCTGATAACGTGGAGAAACTGTCACGCCAATTGAGAGATATAGCATTTGAAATGACATTGATTCAGATCAGTAATTTGTTCCGCCGTTTCAATCGGGTAACTCGAGACATCTCGAATCAGCTTGGCAAGGCTGTGAAATTTGTCACGGAAGGCGGAGAAACCGAACTAGACAAAAAGATCATTGATAGCTTATCAGATCCACTCATGCATTTGATTAGGAACAGTCTGGATCATGGAATCGAATCGCGAGAAGAGAGAATAAAAACTGGAAAACCTGAAAAAGGGACGATCAAGCTTAGTAGTTATTACTCTGGTGCGAAAGTGTACATCCAAATTGAGGATGATGGTAGGGGAATAGATGCTGAAAAAATTAGGGAGAAGGCGATCACAAATCGATTGATATCCAAGGACGACAAGTTGAGCGAAAAGGAAATCTTTGATCTGATTTTTGTTCCCGGCTTTAGTTTGGCGAAAAGTGTTACTGACATTTCAGGTAGAGGTGTAGGCATGGATGTAGTCAAGAAGAATATTCTCGACATCCGTGGAGATATATCTGTAGAGTCCAAAATGGGTCAAGGCACTAAGATTACGTTGGGGTTACCATTGACGCTATCAGTGATTGATGGATTGCTTGTGAAAGTTCAATCGACATCGTTCATTGTGCCACTTGTAGACATTAAGAAGTGTTTCGAGATAAAAAGGGAGGAGCTTTCAAATGACTTCAACGAACTAATTAAGTTGGAAGACGATAAGATCCCATACTTAGATCTGAGGAAAGAGTTCCTTATCAAAGACGAAGATGTCCCAGCTAAAGTCAGCATTATCCTGCTTGAGAACGAAAGCAACCGGATTGCAGTATGTGTCGATTCCATCGTTGGTGAATATCAGGCCGTACTAAAGCCAGTAGGAAAATATTATAGAAATCAAGAATTTGTTTCAGGTGCAACAATTTTGGGAGATGGAAGCATAGCGTTAGTGCTTGATGCCTACAAAATTATTGCCCGAAAAATAGTAAAACAGAAAAAATCAGCATGAGGAGCATAGAAGAAGAACAAGAGCATACTGAGGTTGTGGAGTCCTATTTGTCATTCAAGCTCGATGACGAGTTTTTTGCAGTTGATGTGAAAAAGGTATTCGAGATTTTGGAGGTACCAGCGATCACAAGTATTCCTTTGGCCCCTGACTATATGGCGGGGGTAATTAATCTACGAGGTAAGGTTTTACCACTAATCGACACCAAAGTCAAGTTTGGACTAGATCCCATTGAATTCACAGTGGATACCTGCATCGTCGTTATTGAGATTGAAGTGGAAGGTGAAACACTTCAGATGGGAACACTGGTAGATTCTGTTTTAGAAGTACTAGATGTTCCAAATTCAAATATTCAACCTTCACCGAGCATCGAGGCAAAGTATCGTCTTGATTTCATACTCGGAATGATCAGAAGAGACGATGATTTTATTATGCTTCTAAACCTTGACGAAGTTTTTAGCATTCAAGATGTAATGTATATGCAGGAAGCCAACGAGAACTTGTCTTCAGGCGAATTGACCGAAAAGTAATTAGAAAGAGCAATATGAAATTTACGATTCAATCGAAGATCACACTTTTGGTAATTATCGTTGGAGTAATTGCGATTATCATTGGTGTCCAACTTTATCTCTTATACGGAGTCTTCGATACGAATGGACCAGAATTGGTTAGCGAAGGTATTGGTTACGCCAATTATCTAGTAGTCACATTGATTGCTGGTGGGATCATTCTCCTTGCAATTTTCTATCAGCTCTACTCATATTTTAAAAAGTCCTTGGGCATGGCCTTTATTGCAGTTTCTAATATTTCAAAAGGAAACCTGAAGGTGGATATTGATGTTTCAAGTGATGATGAAGTAGGTAAACTGCTTATCCAGTTGAAGATGATGAGTGGAAAGCTTCGAGATATTGTTTCCGCTGTAGTGACCAGCAGTGAAAGCATCGCAAATGCCAGCCTGGAAATGAGTCGATCTGCGCAGGTAATGTCTGAGGGAGCCTCTGATCAAGCGAGCTCTGCGGAAGAGGTATCCTCATCAATGGAGGAAATGGCTGCCAATATTGAGCAAAATACAGCAAATGCCAAGGAGACAGAGAAGTTGTCGAAATCAGGATCTGCCAGTCTAACAGACAGTAGTGAAATGGTGAAGCGCACGCTCGATTCTATGACTACTATTACTAGCAAAATTTCTATTATAGGCGAGATCGCCAGACAAACAAACTTGCTGGCGTTGAACGCTGCGGTTGAAGCTGCCAGAGCAGGTGAGCATGGTAAAGGGTTTGCCGTGGTTGCTGCTGAGATTAGGAGATTGGCTGAAAGGAGTCAAGTAGCCGCAAAAGAGATTGATGAAGAATCACTATTGGGAATTGAGATTGCGCAAGCGTCGATGGACGTTCTTTCCAACATTGTTCCTGAGATCCAGAAAGCCTCTGAACTTGTGATGCAAATATCCACCGCCAGTATTGAGCAAAATAGTGGAGCAGATCAAATCAATAATGCTATTCAAAATTTGAACAATGTAGTGCAACAGAATGCAGCAGTTGCAGAAGAAATGGCCGCCAACTCTGAAGAGTTGAACAACCAAGCCAATGTTCTGAGTGATGCCATCTCGTTCTTTACTGTCGGGGGTGATCAGCAACATTCTCAGACACCTGTCCAGAAGATAGATCAACCTAGACAAAACGTCGAAATCGAGAGCGAGGCGGAATTCAAGCGAGCGGCTGATAAGGGAATTGAAATTGATCTTGGTGAGGGAACAGACACTAGAGATACTGAATTTGAGAAATTCTAATGGGTGGAGCTATTGCAAATATCGTAGAAACTACTGAAAGAATGAAGCTGTCTGAGTTTCATCAGATTAGCCAATTCATCACTTCCGAATATGGAATAAAATTGCCTGACTTCAAAAAAACGATGGTGGAAGGAAGATTACAGAAGAGGCTACGACAGACTGGTATTCCTTCATTTTCAAAATACATCGATTTCGTGTTTAGCCTCGAGGGAAAAGGCGAATTGCTGGAAATGGTAGACGCTATCTCAACAAACAAAACAGACTTTTTTCGGGAATCTTCTCATTTCGATTTTCTGAATAGCACCTTTTTGCCAAAATATTCTGCAGAAAATTCACGTGAACAGCTGAAAATATGGAGTTCTGCTTCTTCCAGTGGTGAAGAGATATATACGATTGCAATGATAATCGAGGAATTCAACGCTGCTCCTGAAAATTCCAAAGTCAATTATTCCATCCTGGGTACTGATATATCTGTGGAGAAATTAAGAACAGCAGTTTCTGCTATCTATCCAATAGATCGCATCAAAGACATCCCGATTTCGTTCCGAGATAAGTACCTTCTGAAAAGCAAGGACACATCCAAGAAGATCGTTCGATTCATCCCGCAGATAAGATCAAAGGCTGAATTTCAGCGATTGAATCTAATGGATACCAGTTACAGTGTCAGACAAGACTTTGACATTGTCTTTTGTCGTAATGTCTTGATCTATTTTGACAAGGAAATGCAAGAAAAAGTAATAAATCGGCTCTGCACCAAACTCAAAACAGGCGGTTACTTCTTCCTTGGGCACTCGGAATCTATAATAGGGAAAAATGTACCGCTGAGACAAATCGAGCCGACTATTTATCAAAAAATCTAAATCGCCAAATGGAGGACCATAAAGTAGAGATTGAACAACTAGAGGAACGTAATGCAAAACTCGAACGGAGGATTGAGTTTGTCAATGCCAAGCTGCTAAAATCGGAAGAATTAAAAAGCGATTTCCTGTCCAATATCAAGAATGAAATAAACAACCCCATGACCTCGATATTGGGTTTGTTAAATCAAATTGTACTTTCTCCGGATGATGCCAAGCGCACAGCAACAAACGCTGGGCTCATATACACCGAAATGTATGCGTTGAACTTTCAAATTAGAAATATTTTTAATGCAGCCGAAATAGAAGCTGGGCAATCATTTCCAGAACTGTCTAATGTCAACGTCAGAGCACTAATAGAGGAGTTGGTTTACTCTTTTCGACACCTGGCGAAAAAAAAGAACATCGAATTTGATCTAAGTCTGGAGGCTGAAGATTCTTTTGTTTCAGATCATGAAAAGCTAGAGGTAGTGTTGGCAAACCTAATGTCCAATGCAATCAAGTTTAGTCACGAGAACTCAACCATTTCCATAAAGACATACAATGAAGATGCTAAGCTGCACATACATGTGCAGGATTTTGGTGTTGGAATTGAGACTAAAAACCTAGGACAGATCTATGATAGATTTCGACAATTGGATACTGGAACTAGAAAAGAGTTTGGAGGACATGGATTGGGACTTTCAATCGTTCACTCACTCATTCAAATTCTCGAAGGTAGCTTGGATATGAAAAGCAAATTCGAAGAAGGAACCCTCTTTGAGATTGAGCTCCCACTAAGAGCTGTAGAAGGAGATGGACTGCAGGATGATGAGATCTTTTTTACCAATGATAATGAAGAAGGAGAGGTGTTTTGATTGAAAGTGATGTGCAGATAGGAAAGTATTATCTCTACCCATCAAATATTTTTGTTAGTGTAGAGCCATACCTAATTACGACGGTCTTAGGGTCGTGTATTTCTATTTGCATGTTTGATAATAAAAAGATGATCGGAGGTATTAATCATTTCATGTTACCTCTCTGGAATGGCGAAGGCTTGGCTTCAGCTAAGTATGGAAATGTAGCAATGGAGAGATTGCTATCCGAGATGATCAGAAAAGGGGCAACCAAAGAAAATATACAGGCAAAAATGTTTGGCGGAGCCAACCTTGTAAACCTGACAATGAATGTTGGAGAACGGAATGCAGAGACAGCTATCAGATTATTGAATAACGATAACATTAAACTGCTGGCTCAAAGCACCGGAGGAACAAAGGGTAGAAAAATCATTTTTGACACTAGCACTGGAAGCGTGCATATGAGATACATTCAACAAACTCATAACCTGAGACATAAAATTTGAGTAAGAAAATCAAAATATTGATAGTAGACGACTCATTACTTGTGAGAAAATCCTTAGCAGAAGTGTTTGCAAGTGATGACGAACTGGAAGTGATAGGTGAAGCTATTGATCCTTATATGGCAGCCCAGGAGTTAAGAAAAATGGCCCCAGACGTGATTACCTTGGATATTGAAATGCCAAAGATGGATGGTATTACATTTTTGAGGAAGTTGATGTCTCAACATCCTATTCCAGTAGTAGTAATTTCAACGCTTACCCAAAAAGGCACACAAGAGGCACTTACAGCCTTAGAGTACGGAGCAGTTGAAGTTGTAGCTAAACCAAAAGTTAACACGAAGGAGGAGTTACTTCAGCAGCGCGAAAGTCTAGTCCGAATTGTCAAAGCAGCAGCTAAAGCAAACCTCTCACGGCTTTCATTAAGTAATAGCAAGTTTAAAGGGCAGCAAGCAATTAAACAGAGTAAGCAAAATTACGAGAAGATACCAAGTAAAGAACTGGTTGCCATTGGAGCATCTACTGGAGGCACAACAGCCCTGAAGATGATTTTAATGGGACTCTCAAGACTTAGTCCAGCGGTGGTCGTTGTACAACACATGCCGGAGGTCTTCACAAAGCAATTTGCCGATCGATTAGACAGTGAATGTGAAATAAACATTAAAGAGGCTCAGGACGGTGATCGACTCTACGCTGGTACAGCGTTAATTGCACCAGGAAATAAGCACATGATGCTAAAGGGTCGTTCCCCCAATTTTTATGTGCAGATTATGGATGGCCCAAGGGTTAATCATCACAAACCTTCCATTGATGTTTTGTTTAAGTCGGTCGCGCGTTATGCCGCTGAAAAAGCCGTTGGTGTCTTGCTTACAGGAATGGGAAAAGACGGCGCAAACGGAATGTTGGAAATGAAAAATAATGGAGCCTACAATATTGCTCAGAATGAGAGTACAAGTGTGGTATTTGGAATGCCAAAAGAGGCAATCAAACTTGGAGCAGCTCATGAAGTCTTACCTATTGAAAAGATTGGTAGTGCTATGCTAAATCAACGTCAAATAAAATGATAGTATATTTAAAAAGATGAATTTATTGGATAAGTTAAAGTTACCAGCCTTTCGCTCTTCTATTCGGATCAAGTTATTGTTGAGCTTCCTAGTTCTTGCGGGATTCTTTGTCCTAAGTTTTGTCATAATTTTGGGGTCTGTGAGTCAGTCTGAAAGGATTATGTCAGACATTTCTTCACAAAAGGATGTGACTGTATCAAGCTTGGAATCGCTGAAGGAACTAGTTTACGAAAGCAAATACCTCACTTCTATTTGGATCTACAATAGGAGTGATGAGGAATCGAAGGAAAACTTACGGAACTACCATACGAGATACCCCCAGTTAAAGGATTCCATCACAGTGATGTCCGAGGGTTGGGCAGAAGAGACTAAAGCACTTTCTGATTCAGTTATCTCACTGACAGACCTCTTGATTCAAGAACAGGGTCTGGTTATGACCTCCCTCGAAACATTCGATGATTATGAGGATATCATCAATATGATGGAAACGGAATCATCTATTCAAAGTATCCAATTCATATCAATGGATGTTGTACCAGTTTTGGAAGACTTGATTTCAATCAAGACGACCGAGGATATGCGAGATCAGGTAAATAGCAATTTCTCCACAATGAGAAACACAATCTACATTATCGTAGCAATCATTATTATTCTGGGTATTTTAATTTACCTATTTACGAGTCGAACAATTGTGCAACCAATCATTAATGCTTCAAAGGTGGTTAAGAAGGTGGTTGAAGGTGATTTAACAGTTAAAATAACAAAGACCAGCGACGACGAAGTAGGACAGCTTATTTCCCAATTCGAACTGATGATAGAGAAGCTTCAGAGCGTGATGGGTTATATCACCCAAACTTCGTCAGATATTGAAAAGGCCAGTAGCCAAATGAAGGATTCTTCTGAGATACTATCTTCTGGTGCAGAGAATCAGACGTTTTCAGTAGAAAAAGTCGCTTCTTCAATGGAAGAGATGTCTGCTAGTATTGGTCTCAATGCCACAAACGCCGTTGAAACCGAGAAAATTGCAGTCAGCTCAGCTGAAGATGTTGAAGGTGGTAACGAATCAGTAGTTAAGACACTTGAGTCTATGAAGCTGATAACCAATAAGATATCAATCATTGGTGAAATAGCGAGACAAACAAATCTACTTGCTTTGAATGCTGCAGTTGAGGCGGCACGGGCTGGTGAACATGGGAAAGGGTTTGCGGTAGTAGCCGCTGAAATAAGGCGTCTTGCTGAACGTAGTCAGGCAGCATCTGCTGAGATTGATTCAGTTTCATCTGGTGGCGTGGCGATCGCTCAAACTTCAGGGGAGTTACTTCAAAATCTAGTTTCAAAGATTCAGAAGACCTCCGAATTGATCCAGGAAATTAGCAGTGCAAGTCAGGAGCAAAGCACAGGAGCAAATCAGGTTAACAATGCCATTCAGGATCTCAATGTAATTGTTGGCCAAAACGATTCCTCTGCAAAGCAGATAAGAATGAATTCAGAGGAGTTAGATAAGCTTGCAATCGGATTAAAACAGGCAGTTTCCTTTTTCAAACTAAGATGAGGGCACATCCATCGAAAAATGTGGATAAATATTCTCGAGATAAAATAATTTGCACACTCTATTATTAACCAGCACCAGCAATTAACAGTACCTAAATGCTAAATAACTTGAAAGAAAACGAAATTGAAGTAGCTACCAAGCTAATAAATGGCGGATTATCCATGGCAAAGTCCTCAATGGAGCAAATCCTTCAAAGCCCAATCACACTAAAAAAAGTTGACTTCGGTATTGATAAAGAGGAGGTGTCAAAGTTTCGCTCCGATGCTGATAATGTCAACCTGATCAAGACCGAGCTCATGGGAGAGCTAAAGGGATCTTGCTTTTTGGTATTTAGTGAGAGTGATGTGGAAAAAATTAACAGAGCATGTTTACCCGCTGAACTTCTAGATGACAACTCAGCAGAAAGCAAAATGATGATCCTCGGCTTTTTAACGGAGATAGATAATATGGTGGCTGCAGCCGTTATAACAGAATTTGCGAATTTTCTTGGAGTTGATATATATGGCAATGTGCCTTCCCTACATGTACTAGCTCAGAATAAAGTAAACGAGTTCCTTGCCAATGAAACAACATCATTTGATTCGGTTATACATTTTAAAGCAATATTCAAAGGAGAGGAGCTGGACATTGCACCGGATTTTATATGGATTTTTAATGAAAAATTTATGGACAAAATCAAGGAAGTTTTATAAAACAACCAACTAACAAAGACTAATAAAAATATGAGCAAGGTATTAATCGTAGATGACTCAGTTTATATGCGTACACTAATTAAGACCGCATTAACTGATAAGGGATATGAGATCGTTGGAGAAGCTGCAGACGGAGAGACTGCAATTAATCTAGCGTTGGAACTGAACCCAGACCTAATTACACTAGATAACATATTGCCTGACATGATGGGCTTGGAAATACTCAAAGTGTTGAAAGAGGAAGGTGTAACATCAAAAGTAATTATGGTAAGTGCCGTCGGTCAGCAGACGGTCGTTAACAAAGGAAAAGAACTAGGTGCATCAGAATACATTGTAAAACCTTTCACGGCGGAGGCTCTTATTGAAGTAGTGAATAAAGTTCTTTAATCATGGCTAGTATTCATAACCTATCGGTGAAGAGCAAGTTTGCGCTAGCAATCTTGCCGCTCATCATCATCATAGTTGTCTTTGATTACCTTCAAATTCAGGAACACTACAATGATTACACAGACTCCCAAAGACTAAACAAAGCAATTGTAGTTGGGATTGAGATCAATCACGCGGTTCATGAGTTGCAAAAGGAGCGAAGTATAGCTACAGGTTTTCTTTCTCAGCAAGGCGACGATTTCAGACAAGACTTGTTGGATCAGCGAGAAAGAACTGATAGTACTATTCAAGCTTTCTACGATGAAATTGAGCGTGAGGAGCTCGCAGATCTCGTGGCTCTTCATACAGAGGAACTTAGAGATCTGGGAACCTATTTTGATCGAATTCAAGAAATCCGAGACAACGTAGATTCACGGTTTATTAGTGCCGATCAGGTTATAAATTACTTTTCAGATATTAACGAGGCTGCCCTGAAAACCGTGAATGGTTTGATTAGCGAGTCACGAAACAGGGTAGCAGCAGAGCAAGTTCATGCCATCATCTATTTTCTGAAAGCAAAAGAACGCGCTAGTATTGAACGTGCAATTGGTACTCAGGCGTTTTCAAGAGGCACTCTGGATGGGGAAGACCATAGCCTATTCACTTCACTAATAGCGGAACAAGATGCTTTTATCGATGCTTTTATAACAATTGCTGATCAGGCATCTGTGGTGTATTTCAACAGCACGGTTAGCGGACAAGATGTAGTTGAAGTCGATAGACTTCGATTGTTCTTAGTACAAAACCAGGTTCTAGAAAATGATGCGAACTATTGGTATCAGATGAGTACCACGAAAATCAATCTGTTGAAGAAGGCGGAAGATTTTATGTCAGTTCGCATTCACGATTATACGGAGGGCATTTCTGCAGAAGCCAATAGGAGCTTATATACGGTTTTGATTGTGGATAGCACCATTGCGTTGCTAACCTTCGTCATGATCGCATTTATCGTTTCGCACCTTCTGAAGGATGTCGAAACACTTGAAGAATTCACAAAAAAGGTAATTTCGGGAGACCTTTCACAAAAGGTCAATATCAAGACTCGCGATGAGATTGGCCACTATGCAGATACTTTTAATATCATGATTTCTGAGATTAAAAAGTCTCAGTTAGCATTGAAAAAGGAGCGTGATAAGGCCAGATTCCTGTACGAAAATATCTACAAACAGTCTCAGGTAGTGTTTGAGAATGTCGAGCAAGGGATCTTCCTTCTAAATAGAGAACATAAAATTAGTAGGCTTTATTCCAAAGCCATGGAGACTATTTTCGGAACGAAAACAATTGCAGGTGAGACCCTTGTCAATTTCATGCGTACGCTTTTGATTCCTCGAGATCTGGAAGCACTTGAAATGTTCATGAAGCATCTCTTCAATCCAGAAATTGATGAAGATGTCGTGAACCAACTAAATCCCGTTGAGCAAGTAAAAATATTCACAGAATCGGGGGGAATGGTAAATACCAAGTACATCAGGTTGGCCTTCACCAGGATTGAGAACAAAGCTGGAGCTATTCAGCAAATAATGGTAACGGTTACAGATGAAACAGAAGGGGTATTGCTTCAGCACAAATTGGAAGAGGCAGACGAGAAGAAAAAAATGGAGATGGAGCAAATGCTCAGCATTTTGAAAATAGATCCAGCCTTGTTAAGAGGTTTTATTGTAAATTCTCGAAAAGTCCTAAAGAGTATTTCCAGCAAATACGAGCAACACGACGGTGAAAATTTTGACGAACTCTTAACTTTCACTTTCCAAATCATTCACAACCTGAAAGGCAATTCGATCGTGATTGGCCTGCAAATACTGACGGATAGATTTCATAAAATCGAGGACGGCATTACTAAACTAAAGGATAATCCAAAGGTGGTTGGTAACGACTTTCTGACGATTCTTTATGAAATAAACGAGGTGGACATCATTGTTGAGAATATGAGTGATATGCTACGAAAAGTAGCCAATATCTACAACAAGTTTTCAGGGGAAGAGCAAACGGACACAAACTACGACTTGATTGACTCTTTGAAAAGAGGTCTTTCGACCATGAGTGAGGATACTGGCAAGGCGATCAACTTTAACTTTGCTAATGAGAAAAACCTGAATATCCCAAAAATCATACAGGATCCAGTAAAGGACATCTTAATCCAGCTAATGCGTAATTCAATTGCACATGGAATTGAGGCTCCAAATGTAAGGATTGCTCAACGTAAGTTGATTAAGGGAAACATTGCTGTGACTTTAGATAATGACGAAGTTTCAGATGAAATTATTTTGAGTTATCGTGATGACGGGAGTGGGCTAAATACAGCGCAGATAATTGAAAAAGCCATCAATAAAAATATTCTACAGGAGTCTGAGAGGGACAAGTTGGACGAAGCACAAATCGTAGATTTGTTGTTCAGTGACGGCTTTTCAACCAATGAAAATGTAGACGAATACTCGGGAAGAGGTCATGGACTCGGAGTGGTGAAGACCAAGATAAATGAACTACATGGTACCTTTAAAGTCAATTTTGAGAAAGGGCACTACTTTGAGATTATCTTGAGGTTCCCTGCAACAGTGCAAAACCCAATTGAAGAATAACCTATGAAGCTATTAATTGTAGATGATTCTTCGATCATGAGACGAACAATCGAAAAAAATCTTGGTAACTATAATCTGGAGATCATAGGGACAGCTTCTAATGGAAGTGCAGCACTAGAAATAGTACGGGAGAAGAAGCCGGATGTTATCACATTAGATATTACTATGCCTGAGATGGATGGAATCACCTGTCTAGAAGGTATTATGGAAATTCATCCCACTGCCAAAGTAATGATAATCACAGCGCTCTCTGATAAGCTGACAGGCCTCAAGGCCTTAGACAAGGGTGCAAGAGGATTTATGTACAAACCAGTGAATGGTGCGGACCTTAAAAAGGCTTTTGACAAACTACTGAAAAAGCCAGATTAGATGGATACCAAAAGAGAGGATTTTGAGACCACATGCAACCTGTTCATTCAAGCGCTGGAAAACTACTTCAAGCATTTAACGGATGTTTCATCTGAAATAGGTGTTCCGTTCATTAAGGAGTCGGAGACACTTTCGCTCAAGAATTTCACAGGACTAATTGGTATATCAGGTAACAGGAAAGGATTCGTTTATATATCTGCAGACAAAAACATGTATGCTGACTTGATCAATATCTTTATCGGAATTGATGAGCCTACCACTGAAGATATCTTAGATATGGCGGGTGAAATATCAAACGTGATTGCTGGTAGTGTTCGTGCCAATTACGGTAATAATTTTAATATTTCTGTTCCAATCGTGTTCGAAGGAATGCCGAAACAATTGAAATTCCCATCGGAAGTTGCAGTCTTCGTTATTCCAATGAAATGGAAAGGGCACGAAGCATTTCTTGTCGTAGGTCTAGAGTAGTGATTTGGCTGTTTGCTACCAGTTAGAGTCATTTTACCTGATAAAAGCAATGAATGAATTGGAAGTACCCGAACATTTTCATTGGAGGTAGTACGATCCAAGATCTAGCGAATCAAATTCATGATTAACTGAACATTTGCGAATATTTTGACGGTTACTGATGTAAATCAGCCCCTTTGGTCGAAAAGTTGGTATTAAATTTGTCAATTGTTCTCAGTTAATAAACTTTTACTTCACTGTGCGAATGCCACTTCGAAAAAATACGATTGCTACTCTTGTAATTTTGGTTCAACTACCATTTTTACTATCCGCTCAACTCAAAGGCGATACATATGCAAAAGCCAGACAAACCAAGTCTGCTAAATTCTACTACGTTTATGATGGTGTCCCTGGATTTGTAGACAAAGACGCCAGTGGCGAGGTCAAAGGGCTATTGGTAGACATAATGAAGAATTTCGAATCCCATATTCGGGAAACCAAAGGAATTTCAGTCTCTGTAGAATTTGTTCAGGTTCCAAACAAGGATTTCAAGATATTTATGTCTGAGGTCAAAAATGGAGCAGGTGGAGTTTTTGGATTAAGCAATGTCAGTATTAAAGAAGAAAGAAAAAAGGACTATCAATTTAGCCCTGCTTATATGAACAATGTTTCCGTGTTGATTTCTAATGCGAAGACGCCGACACTTACCAATCTAGCAGATCTAAGTACACGGTTTGCTGGTAAAAAAGCCTACTCAGTCTCATCGTCGACATACTACGAACGATTGGATGATTTGCGAAAAAACTATTTTCCAGCCATGGAGATTGTATCGCTCCCTTCCGTGAACGAGGTAATGACGATGGTAACAGAAAATAATGATGCGTTTGCAGTAATTGATCTGAACTATTATCTAGAAGCACTCAAAAGTAAGAAGTCAATTAAAAGGCATTCGGTAGGGGATAAAGGTGAGGACACGTTTGGAGTTATAATGCCCCTTTCAAACGATTGGGAACCACTGATAAGAGATTTTTTTAACAATGGGTTTATTGGCGGTACTGACTATCGGCTATTAATCACCGATAATTTGGGCAAAGGTGCTCTTAGATTGATTGAAGGAACTAACTAGCTATTATAAATATGAGATTTACTAAAAATACTTTATGTATGGTGCTTCTGATGGGAGGCACGTTAACTTTTGCTCAGCAGACTGGAGATAGTTTTGCTGCGGCAAAAAATTCAAAATCAACCAATCTCGTTTACATCCATGCTGGTGTAAATGGGTTTGCAAGTACAAATTCTGGAAATACCACAGGGCTGCTTGTAGACGTGATGGCGGAGTTTGAAAGCTTCATAAGCCAGAAATATGGAATTACAATTTCAAGTAGATATGTTGAAGCGCAGGACAAAGATTTCAAACTGTACTTGCAAGAGGTAAGAAATAGCAGTGGGGGAGTGTTTGGGCTAAGCAACACAAGTGTGAGAGAAGAGAGGAAGAAATTTCTGAAGTACAGTCCTACCTTTCTAAACAACATTTCAGTTTTGATCTCACACAGAAGTTTCCCGACACTAACGAGCATCGCAAATATTAGCAGCTCTTTCAATGGGAAGGTAGGTTTTGGAGTGCCATCTACAACGAACTATGACAGAATGACCTCCGTTAAATCGGGAAATTTTCCTTCCATGCAGATTACAGATGTGACTTCTAGTAGAGAAATTCTTGAAAATATATCGAGCAATCCTAATGCTTTTGGTTTTTCTGATATCCACTATTACCTAGAGTATTTGGAACAAGGTAAGCCTGTAAAGAGACATCCTGTTGGAGATCAAGTTGGGGACGAATTCGGGATAATTATGCCACTTAGTAATGACTGGGACGGTGTAATGGCAGAATTTTTATCCGACTATGTGAAAACAGCAAAATATCGTGAAGTGGTCACCCGTAATTTAGGAAAAGGAGCGTTACGCATGATTGCTAATTAATTATCCGTTCTTTTAGTGTTTATTTTTTTCAACCCTCAACCAGTTGTAATATGAAATGCAGTATTAAGACCTTTTTGATCCCAATTGTTCTTGGGATTGTATGTACAAATTCTCTTTTTGCCCAAGTAAGCGGCGACAGCTATCAATCCGCAAAGTCATCTAAATCAGCTAACCTGACATATGTCTATACTGGAGTCAATGGTTTTGCAAATAAAGGAGCTGATGGAAACTTAAAGGGATTGCTCATTGAGTTAATGAGCGAATTTGAGTCCTATGTTTCCAGCACGTATGGAATTACCATAAACAGTACATACGTCCCAGTTAAAGATGGTGACTTCCAGCAGTTTCTAAATGAAGTAAAAGATAGTTCTGGTGGGGTATTTGGACTTAACACCACCACAATTAAAGAGGAAAGAAAATCCTTTTTGAAGTTTAGCCCGGCGATACTGAATAACATATCAGTTCTGATTACAAATAAGAGTGTACCTACCTTGTCAAGTATGGGTAGTATTGGATCCGACTTTAATGGACTAGCTGCTTACACCGCATCGGGGTCTACCTATCACAAAAGACTGACTGATTTGAAAGCCACAAGCTTCCCTAATCTCACAATCAACATGGTAGCATCCGAGTATGATATCATGGACAGCATAATTGGTGATTCAAGGTCATTCGGCTTTATTGATATCAGTTTTTATTTGGAGTATTTGAGCCAAAGAAAAGAAGTGAAGAGACACCCAGCAGGAGATATGAGTGGAGAGCAGTATGGTATTATTATGCCATTGAACAGTGACTGGGATTTAGTCATGGCTGAATTCCTAAATTCGGGCTTTCTAAAGTCTACTACATATCGTCAGATCGTTATTAACAACTTAGGAAAGGGAGCTCTTCGAATGTTGGAAAGTAACTAAAATCCTTTTCAAGAAGGTTCCCTGATCCAAAGAAGTAAGGGTGGAGACGAATTAGGAGATGGATTCGCAATGCTGATGCTCGGGTTCAGAATTCATGGAAAGCAGCGAGCATCGGATTATCGTTTCAAATTACTTGGGTGTAAGCGCAACAAGATTGATTAGTAGCGACTGTAAACGCTAGAGTTTTCTAATTCAACTTCAGGTGATGGATATGCTCATCAATAATATCTATTCGAGTCGTGATGCTTTCAACGTATTTGGCAAGTTCCTTTTCTAACTTCTTAGTTTCCCGATCGTACTCATCTCCACCTTCACGGCCATAGTTGCTTTCAATTTCATTAACTCCGTTACACTCTCTATGAATAAAGCGCTTGAAGTCTTTGGTAGTGTAATCTGCTTCTAGTTTCTGAATATCCTTCAGGGTGGCTTCCGCTTCTGGGTCTTTATCATCTTCGAATTTTCTGCTAACAATACCATACAAAAGGGTATCATAGTGATGAATCTTATCAAGAAGTTTGATTGTCTTGTCTCGATATGGCTTGGTAGCACAGTAATACTGAAGACCAACATAGGTGCTCAAATCCAGAGCTTCTTTATCCCAGGTGACCGTCAAATCATCCACTATTTCTACGATATTTTCTTCGTCCTGACCTAGTGCGGAAAGTGCTAGAAAAGTGAGGCAAGCAAAGATTAACAGTTTCATATGCTAGATTTTAAAAATTATTTGGAACTAGATGGAACAAGTTAGAATTTTTTTTAGGAATCATCAAAGCAATAATTGGCTCATATTTGCGACGAATATTTAGTAATTGCAAACTTGTAAAGTCATTTCTAAGATTGGGTAAAAAGAATAAACTACAGAAATTCGCTGAGAATAAATTGAGCAATAATGTTATTGAGCCTGGTAAACCGATATATGAAACGATAAATGGTAATTGGAATTCCTACTTTGGGAATGACAATAATATCGTTCTTGAGCTTGCATGTGGTCGAGGGGAGTATACTTTGGCTCTGGCCGAAATGTTTCCATCAAAAAACTACATTGGGGTTGATTTGAAAGGAGAGCGGGTTTGGCGAGGAAGCCAGGAGGCCACACATATAGGTTTACAGAATGTAGCCTTCCTCAGAACTCACATTAGTAATTTACCAGAGTTATTTGATGAAAATGAAGTGAGCGAAATCTGGCTAACATTTCCTGACCCAAGACCCAAGGATAGGGATGAGAAGCATCGTCTATCTAATGCATTTTTTCTTAACCACTACAGACGTATTCTGGCTACTGATGGATGGTTTAAGTTCAAGACTGATAGCACATCTCTGTTCGATTACACACTTGATGTACTAAAGGAATTTCAACTGAGAGACCATTCCTTCACACATGACCTATATCAGTCCGAATTATTAGAAGATCACTATGGAATCAAGACCAAGTATGAAAAGATCTGGACGGAGAAAGGTGAATCAGTGAAGTACATGAAGTTCAGGTTTGGAGAAGTAAAATAACTGTGATCTGTAGATGACTTTAAGCATTGAACTTGGTCTCCTGATCGGGAGAGAACTATCTCACAAAACCAGGGTTTGTTTATCCCAACATTAACCCAGATGCGAATCATCTTGCATTTCTCCTCTATGAACCAATGGAATAATGATGTGAAAGGATTATTAGAACATTTCTACTAACCTTGCATGATCTTCTAATTAAACTTAGCTAAGTGTTAATTGATCTATATAAAGCAAGGGCGCTTCTAATTGGAATTTGTATTACCGCATTTCTGGCCTGTTTTTCTCAGACTTCACCTATTGATAGCCTCGAACAAAGGCTCCAGATTACAGAATTGAAGGATCAAGAAAAGGTGGATTTAATGAATACCCTTTCCTTCCAATACCATCGGAGCGATATATCAAAAGGTTTCTATTATGCCAGGACAGCCCTTGAATTGGCGAATCAAATAAGCTACCAAGAGGGAGTAGGGGACGCTTTTCTTTATGTAGGGGTCAATTTTTGGGAAAAAGAAGAGTTGGATTCTGCTCTGCTCTCTTATGAAGAGGCAATTCTGATTTACGACGATTTGGGTCTGATTCAAAAAGGGGTGCGGGCTAGAATGAATAAGGCCATCATTTTTGAAAACAAAGACGATTACCCCAGTGCGATTGCCCAGTATGAAAGAGCTCTGGTTCTTATTGAAGAAAACAATATCGAAGATATGGGTGGGGTAGTCTCATTCAATATGGGGATTGTTTTCAATAAAATGGGTGACTGGGTTACCGCAATTGATCGATATCTGGAAATGGTTACTCATGCTCAAAAAGTAGGCAATAAAGCCTGGGAAGTTTCTGCCTTGCAAGGTATAGGTAATGCCTACATGAGATTGGAGGATTCCGAAAGCGCACTTCAGGCATTTGATAGTGCTTTGAAGATTGCCAGTCTCGCAGGTAATAAAAGACAGGAAGCGGATGCACGAAGAGGACTGGGTCGGGTATTAAGCTTGAATAATCGGCTAGATAGTGCTTTTCTTTATTTTCAGGATGCCTTGGAGATGCAAAAAAATCTTGGTAGGAAAACTGGCATGGCGCTAAATCTAAGAAGCCTTTCAGAAATAAGCAGGAAGCAAGGGAGATACGAAGAGACTTTGGGCTATCAGTTTCAGGTATTAGAGATTTACAAAGAGTTGAAACGGCACTCTGCTTCAGCCATGGCTCTCGTTCGACTTGGAGAGACCAATTTGGAGATGAATGAAATCAAGATTGCAGAACAATATTTGTTACAAGGTGCCACAATGCTAGAAAGTGCTGGGAGCCTAACGAGCCTCATTGCTACGAATGAGCTTTTGGCCAAATTGTATGAAAAAAAACGAGAATATGCTAAAGCTTTTAAATATCAAAAATCATATTCCATCTATAAAGATTCTCTTTTAAGCGATACCAAAATCAAGGAGCTGGGTCAACTGGAAGCTAAATATGAGTTCGCTCGCGAGAAACAACAGCTCATATTTAGCCAGGACAAAGAGCGCATTCGACTGGAAAAGGAAAAAGAGGTAATCAATACACAACTTATTGCTGCCGCTGGTGGATTACTATTGCTCTTTATTTCAGTAGGCTTTACACTGAGAGCCTACAGAGAAAAAGCCAGAGCAAATCGAAAACTCCAGCAGCTAGATCAGTTTAAGACAAGACTATTTGCGAACATAAATCATGATCTCCGTACTCCTTTGACGCTTATTCAAGGGTACATACATCGAATCGTTACCAACAAAGAAGACTACCTGACGAGTCAGTCAAAGGAAGATTTAAACAATCTTAGTAGCAATGCACTGACCTTGACTGAAATGACCAATGAAATTCAAGGCCTGATTTTGCTGGAAGAAGGGAAGCTTGAATTGAAGTTTCAAAAAGTGGAGATGACCAGCTACCTGAGAAGGCAAGTGTTGATGTTTGGATCAATGGCTGAAATGCAAGGAGTAGAACTCTTGTACGAAAATGAAGCTCCAGAATTGTATGTCAACATTGACAATGGCCACTTCGAAAAGATACTTTTCAATCTACTCTCAAATGCCTTTCGGTTTACCCCAAGCGGAGGTCGGATAGTTGTAAGTTTGAAAGAAAAAAATGAGCATCTACTCATTTCAATTTCCGATACTGGAAAGGGTATAGTTTTAGAAGATCTACCAAACATATTTGATCGATTTTACCAGTCGCCACTAAATGAATACCGAAGCAAAGAAGGATTCGGAATCGGTCTGGCTGTGGTCAATGAACTCGTTGAGCTACATGACGGCAACATTGATGTGGCAAGTGAAGTAAATAAAGGAACCACATTCACTATTTCCTTGCCATTCAACCTAGACAAAGAGGCAATTTTAGAAGAGGTTGATACCATTACTGATTCAATCAAAACACTTCCAACCAAGCAAGCCAAAGCGCACATGGTTTCAGAAAATTTAGCTCGTTCATCTGTTTTGATTGTGGATGATCATGAGGAAATTCGTCAATATATCATTGATCTTATTGCTGAAGAGTACGAGGTAAAAGAGGCTGCAAATGGTAAGCAAGCTTTAGAAGTATTGAAAGTTGACAAAGTTGATTTGATCCTCACTGATCTCATGATGCCTTGGTTGGACGGGTATGATCTCATCGAAAAATTGAAGGAAACTGAAGTATTGAGAGATATTCCAGTGATGGTGGTTTCGGCACGCACTACAGAAGAAGATAAACATCGTGTGCTTGACGCTGGTGTAAATGAATTTATCAGTAAACCCTTTGATCCAATTATACTGCAAAAGAGGATCAGAAATCTACTAGAAGATAAATCCAAAACCAGGAATGCATGGGAAGTCATAATTTCAGATAAGGATTTGCAATCCAATCTAGAAGACAACATTCTGAAGAAGCTTAATCAGATTATCCTTGATCGTATTTCAGATTCTAATCTCACCATTGAGGTGATCGGCGATGAATTGAGCGCGAGTAGAAGCAAGGCAATACGCCTGATAAAGGAACTTACGGGTCATACTCCTTTAGAATATATCAAGACGATACGGATGGATTTCGTTCACCAGGCCATCAAAACAGGAAAAGTAAAGAATGCTTCTGAGGCGGCCTCTTCGATTGGTATGTCAAATGCTACACAATTCTCTACACAATTCAGGAAGCACTATGGGAAAGATCCTTTTCCTAAATAAGGATCTCGTCACTGCGCGTTTACGAAGCAGTCTGTCTCAGATGGTAATAGCATCAATTTTACATGATCGCTTCATTTCCTGCCCGGAAGCAGGCGGGCATTCGCGATTACGACTCCTTAACTTAATAACCTGAGTTCGACGTAAGAAAGATGATAATGCTTATTTTAAGAGACTCAAACATGGTTTTCTGGCAATTCCTCCCTTCAGGGAGGCTAGGAGGGTGTTATTTTGCATTTAAGATCTACAGAT